>Ga0080013_1004823_pt1 | contig 12997 bp, 7 predicted proteins | sample ETNvirenome_6_85_FD_69236 | JGI IMG/M metagenome (GOLD analysis project Ga0080013, IMG submission 69236) | Marine viral communities from the Pacific Ocean - ETNP_6_85 (SPADES assembly) (version 2) | ecosystem: Environmental > Aquatic > Marine > Oceanic | place: Pacific Ocean | collected 2013-06-19 | reverse complement strand
TGTAGGCGAGGCTTGCACAGTTGAATCTAAGTTGATTCTCTCTTATCCAAGTGTCATTACCTTTTATTTTTAAACTGGTACCATCCCATTGAAGGTCTGCTTCACCTTGCATAGCGTCAGCACCTGTCACCGTTACAATTGTGTTATTAGTTGATCCAGTTAAAGCTGCTCCAGCACCCGTTAATCCACTACCATCACCAACAAAACTTGCAGCAGTTACTATACCAGAGAAGGTTGCGTTACCATTAGCAGATATCGTTGCAGCAGTTCCAACATATAAACCACCAGTTGATGTAGTAACTCCTGTTATATGAACCCCATAATCCTTCGCTGTAACTGCTGACCCAACACTTAATCCACTAACAGTACTAAATCCTGTATTAGAAACAATCTCTCTTAATAAATTTCCACCAGAATCATGAATAGACAAAGATTGCCCACTCTGTACGGTAATTGAATTAATACCCGATATACTATTTGGTTGTACTACAGTCATCTGGGTTCACTCTCCCCCTATTTGTTTTACTATTTAGACCACTGCCCAATTTCCATCAACGGTTATAATTCCGTTAACAGTTACTGGACCTGCCATAACACCACCGAATGCGGTACCAATATAATGGTTACCATTCAGTTGATTATCATTAACCACCATACCATTACTAATATAAAGACCTTGGAAGGTTACACCAATACCACTGCTACCACCTTTCTCACCACCTTGAAGTGCAGTGACAGCCATACCAACGGTATTAATACCAACAGATTTAGCAGTTGATATACCTTGACTACCATCATTCTGCCATGTTCCAGCAGCACCTACAGATGAACCACTGCCACCACCTTGGAAGTAAATGGTTGTAATACCAGTAACAGATGAAGAGTAAACAGTACTAACACCTGGACCCTTGAAGTCAATGTAGGTAATACCATAACCAACATGAGCAGTCGTGCTACCAATACCGATACCACCACCATCTGCTGATGTATGAATACCAATAAATCTACCACCTGCTCCACCACCATTTGCTGCATAAAATCTAGTAGCAGTTACAATACCAGAGAAAGTTGCATTACCATTTTTAGCAATTGTGGAAGCAGCACCAGAAGTACCAAAGTTTACCTGATCGGCAAGTGTGGTAATACCAGTAATATTAAGGTTTCTACCTGTTACCTCATCATAAGTTATATCACCCGTTACTGATAAATTTCCACCAACTGTTAAAATACCAGAAACTGCTACGTTACCAGTATTTGCATCAACAGTAAATGCAGTACCAACCCTAACTCCACCATTAGCAGTTACAATACCAGCAGCAGCAATATTACCTGTATTAGATACTGTAACACCAGTTCCTGCGCCAATATTTAAATCAACGCCATCATAGGTTAAATTAGCATCATCCTCTATTTCTCCACCACTTCCAGCAATAACAACACGATTATTTGTTAAATCTTCTACTATTGCAGTGTTAGCAGTAATACCAGCATCTACATTGACTAAACCACCAAAACTAGATATACCAGTAATATTAAGGTTTCTACCTGTTACCTCATCATATGTAATATCTCCCGCAACTTGTAAATTTCCACCAACTGTTAAGATACCAGAAACTGCTACGTTACCAGTATTTGCATCAACAGTAAATGCAGCACCAACCTTAACACCACCATTAGCAGTTATAATTCCTGCTGCAGCAATATTACCAGCATTAGTTACCGTAACACCAGTTCCAAGTGTAACATTACCAGAACTTACAACAACATTTCCAGAACTTACAGTTACTGTTCCACCAAAATCAGATGTTGAGTTAGCATCAATAGCACCAGTAAATGTGGATACACCACTAACTAGTAATCTATTAGTTGTCGTTACTCCAGTAATATTGACACCAAATTGGTCAATAACCTTAACATCAGTTCCATCTTCAAGTTCAAGCGTAATCTTATCACCTGATATCCTTAAATCACCTACAGTATCTTTTATAAAACTTGAAGTGCCGTCATGATATAGGGTCAGGTCATTTCCTGTACCAAAACCTACAGACGCATTATCCTTAAACTCTAATCTATTCTCTGATGCATCCCATAGAACTGTTGATACACCTGCAGAACCTGTTAAATCTATATCACCATCAAAGGTAGATACACCAACTACATTTAAAGCACCAGCAGAACTATTTGCAACACCAATTGTAGCAATACCTGTTATGGTCAGGTCAGTTGCACCAATACCACCTCTATTTCCTTCACCACCACCGACATGCAGTTTATAATATGGCCGCGTAGTACCAACACCAACCTGTTGCTCATCCGATGCAGCCACCAGAACGTTGGTGTTAACCTCCAAACCATTCTTTATGACAAAATTCTTATTAATTGCCATTCGGGTTCACTCTCCCCCTATTTTTATAGAAGTATTTATATTACTACTATCTCAACCTAGGACCATTTGCCCATCCAACCAGTGCAATTCGCTTACCCCAAGTAACTGGCCATACTTTATGTGGCAATTTTGAGTCAAAAACAACCACTGTACCCAAATCATTTGGAACCATATTAGTATGATTACCATAATCTACCAATTGAAGTTCTCCACCTTCATACTCTGAAGGGTCTGTGAGTTGCATACTTATACTCAACTTTCTTACAATTCCTCTTTTTGGAGATATACCATAATCACAATGCCAATTATAATTTCCACCCTCATAATATTTAATAAGTTGAACCTCAAATATATTTCTTAAATCGTACTTATAAAACTCTTTATTTATTGCATATAAATGTTTCTTACTTATACGGAATAAAGCACTAGACCTCTTTGGATAATGTATCTCGCACGAACGATACTTATCATAGTTTTTATCCTCATGTCCATCATAATGATCAAACTCATTAAGTTTATAATCACTATCAGACAATTTTGAGATGTATTGTTGTATATCCGTCAGATCCTGTCTATTTAATTTTTCAAAATAATAAGGATGTATAAATTCACGATGAGTCATATAATATTAGACACCACGAACCAATATCTGGAATGCTGTGGTTGGACTTTCACTAAGAAGTTCAATTAAACACTGAGCTTGAGAGTTTCCATTCCCACCTTGAGTTCTTTTAACAACATTAACACTACCATTAGAATATCCACTACCACCACCCCCACCACCAGTTAAGTCTCCTGCAGACCCACCAGTTGCTCCAGAACCACCACCAGCAACAAACTGACCATTCTTTACTGCATATGAAGGAGCATTTCCTCCATTATGACGGTATCCATATTTATCATAATCTGCCTTATATCCTCTCTTAATCGATTTAGTATTTGTATTCACAGTTCCATTAAAAAGTCTAAATTTTTCACTATTACCAATCCAAGCACAAGGAGATTCTCCCTGGTCTTTCCAGTACTGACCTGTAGTACAAGATTCTACTTTACCACCTTGCGTTCCTGAAGGTGCAAGACCAGAAGCAGGCATTTCACCATCACCTACTCTATAACCACCATTTCCAGCACTATTACTTCCTGTTCCATTACCACCTTGAACTCCTGCACCACCACCATTTCCACCATGACTACCACTATTCCATCCAGATGCACCACCACCGCCACAGGCAACTAAAAGTCTACCACCTTCATAGAAGTATGCACCAGCACCACCCCTACCAATTGAAGCAGTTGGTTCTATAGTAACTCCCAACTTTAAAGTGTATTCTGTATTCTTAAGTAAAGTATAAGTAAAGATAGTTTGTCCACCTTCACCACCATTATTACCATTAAAACTCTGTCCCGCAGACCCGCTCATTGTCATCTTAACAGTAACATTTTCCTCTTCAGGAAATATCATAATATTACGATATGAATTATTACTTGCAGACCACCCCGTCAGAGTCATTGGTTGAACGAAGAGGTTAACTGTCTCTGAAGAATAAGATGAGGTAGTATTATCTTGACAAATCTCATAAGTAAGATTAGACCTTGTAAGGTTCACTGCACTTAATGCGTTGAATTCTACCTGGTCAGTAAAAATTGAAGAGTTTTCTCTTGTAGAAGAAGATGCTGGATTATTGACCGCAGTAGGATTAGAAACTTCACATTTTAATTCATGAATACCAACAGTATCTCTTTTAATTCTCATCCAAGAACTTTGAGCACCAGTAATATTAGTAGTCGTTTTAATAACACTTCCTGTACTTGAAGCAGAATTATATTCCACCTCAATATAAGGGTCTACACCAGTAGCAGAACTAGTACCACTCTGTAAAGTTACTTGCTGATTGTTATAGGCACTTGTGCCACCTCCACCTCCTCCTGCTTTACCCATCTTATTCTACTCCGTATTTTAATTCTAGTTGTTCAAGCACATTACGAATATTAGAAAATAAATTAGAGAAATCACGTTCTTTAATTTTTTCAATTATAGCATCAACATATAATCTATCTATTTCATTCCAAACATCATTATTATCAGCACCCAATTCACGCATCTTAACAATAATTGCTTCAGAACGAGTATAATACTCAGAAACACTTTGTAAATCAGCCCCTTGAAGTTGACGAAGATATCTCACCTCGTCATCATCATATGGGTCATCATTCTTCAGAATTGCATTAAGTAAAATACAATTATCAAAAGAACTTGTTAAATTCGGAAAGTTAGACTCCCAACCCTCAGAACTTAACTCTCTACTGGTATGTTTTACAACAGGTGTTGACATTAAATCAATCTCCCAATTTTCTGTAGGATTCTCATTACCAAATGTGCTGCTTTCTTCCGTTTAGTGGAATCTTCTGCACATAAGATATTGACCCACAATCTATTTAATAGTTTAACATTAACCTTACCTAAAAGTCTATTGACTAGGAAAGAACCATATAGAAGATTTGATTTCTCTTCTGTAAATTCACTCATCAAATTCAGAACATCTTCATACCCAAGTAATCCCTGGTCATGAGCATTCTTCATAAATCCACCATCAAACATAATAGAATGTGTTCCATAACCATTGACAATGTAGGAACCATCACCAGTCACCCATAGATTATAGATGTCTCTATGACCTACTGGTTCAATAACTGGGTCGGAAACAAGTTCACAATCTTCTAACCAAGGATACAAATCCTTATCAGCAGATACCCATTTACCATTAATATACAACATATGATTTGTTGTAGCAAATGGTTTACCATCCTTTGTAGGTGAATACAATTTCTTATTTTGTATATACGGATGAAGTTCAGAAGGGAATTTCTCAACAAAAACAACTTTATTTGCTTCTGTCTTGTCCTTATTCATGACATAATCGCCAACTAGGACTTCAGAAATTGGTTTTGTCTCTTCAGTAGGATTATCACCGGATAATACAATAGTAGAAGACCTCATGAGAACACGGGTTTCATCAGTGAAGCATCCGCCACCACCACCGTCGCCATCTTCTCCTGATGGAGGTGGTGGGGGTGGGGGAGGAGGAGGTGGGGGAGGAGGATTATCTATTCCAGAACTTCCACCATTACCGCCACGGTAACCACCGCCACCGCCGCCTCCGCCGCCGCCATCATTACCTTGTGAACCACCTCTAGTAGAACCATTACCGCCAGTAGTAAATCCTTCTAATGGTCCCGAATTTTGTTCCCAATCTCCTGCATTACTTCCATTATTTCCACTAACATTCCAGGAACCACCTCCTCCTCCACCGCCGCCTCCAGCAGCAATAATCCATGAAGAAGAAAGACCATCATAAACATATGTACCAGCAGAACCTCCACCACCAGTTCCGGAGTTACCACCAGCACCACCAGATCCACCAGATCCAGAAGTTACATCAGAACCTCCATTTCCACCACCATTCACTCCATTCTGTCCTCTAGTACCAACCCGAATTGTTAATGTTCTACCACCATCGGGAAGTGTAAAATATCCAACTCTACCATATCCACCAGAACCTCCTCCACCATTTGTATCACTTGAACCATATCCACCAGCACCACCACCGACTCTAATTTTCACATCAGTAGCATCATCTGGAATAACAATACTATTATCTCTACCATTAGATGTTCCATCAGCATATCTTTCGATAGTTACTGCTGCTGTTCTATAAGAAATTAAATCTCCATCCGTAGCCTTACTACCATCAATATACCACTGGTAACTAACAGTACTCTCATCTGTTGTTGATGCATCTACTTGAAATATTGATATATTATTAACTGTTGATGACTGATTAGTTGGTTGAGTATTAAGAGTCAGTTCTGGTAATACAGTTACAGTAACTCTACCACTTTCTACCGTTTCATTAATTGCATATCCAGTAGAACGTGCAGTACCAGCAGTAATTGGAGAATCTCCATATGCAGATGGGATAACTCTTGTCTCAACATAATACTGATTTAAATTATCATTACGCCCTGCACCTAAGTATCCTGTACTATTTTCAAGGTATTTCAGTTTTAACGTATCTGTAGTCTGACCTTCCCACCTTGTCGATATTCCTAATGCACCTTCAGTAAGTTCATACCACTGATATCCAATAACTCCAGTATTACTAGCATAAGTTCCAAATCCTGTTGGCCATGAAGCAGTTCCAACACCAGTAATCTCTATAGTACCACCAGTCCTTCCAGCATCACTACCAAAAGGATTAACAGTAGTCTTTGCAGTGGTACTACCTTCTGCATGACCGTAAGCATCGGTCTTTACTTCTACCCTAGGTCCGTTAAGGTCTAGATTTGTTGACCTATCATCGAATGGCATAATCTAACCTCCCTTAAGCGACAAAGTTCTGACCACCAACTACACCAAACAAACTAGCCCCACTATCAAAGGTCTTAAAGGAATATATATCTGTTTTATTTGCATCCTGTGTTACGATAGGAATAACTCCACCAGCAGGCCAATAAACATCAACCGTATTACCACTAGAATCCTTGAAGGTGTCTATACCGACAGAATAACCAGTGCTGTTCTGTAATATCTTAACCGTAAATTGCGTTGCATCATCCGGTGCATTGAGAAGAGTAAACTGACTTACTGCACCATCAACTGTTAAAGTAAATGATTGTCCCTTAGAAAGGTCAACATCAACGTTTCCAGAAGATATAGTAAGTGCATATACATTCTCAGAAGATGTCTTAATCTTAATTGCACCATCTACATCAAGTTTTGCTCTTGGAGTTGCAGTTCCTATACCACACTGGTCACCAGTAACTGTAAATTTAGAAGCAGCACTACCAACTTGAAGAGTGCTATATGCAGTTACAACCCCTGCAGTTACATATCCCTGAGAACTATTCTCAAGTCTATATGGATTAGCACAAGTTATTATTCCAGTAATATTAACATTAAGAGCATCTAATTGTCCTGCAAAGATTCCTCTGTTGCGAACATGGAGGTCAGTTCTACCAGTTCCAGGAGAACCCAAATCAAGGTTATATTGAGGAACCGAAGTACCAATACCTACTCTTGATTCATTAATCTTACCAGATGCTGCTGCAAATATACCAGTTTGACCAACACCTGTTGGGTCTTTAACACCAGACCAACCAGTTGCTGCTGCATCTAAGTTAGTAAGGTTGTTACCATCTCCATAGAAGTATTGAGCAGTAATGATACCAGTGATATTAACAGAACCAAGTTGTTGAGTATCACCTATAACATGTAACTTAAACTTCTGATCATCACCACTGTTTGTAGTACCAATTCCAACCCCATATTCTGAAGAAGCAAAGGTTGATGCACCTGCACCTACAATAAGACTTGATTTACCAAGGTCAACTGTTGAACTTGCTGCTCCGATAGCAATTCCTGCCTTATCAAATACATAGTAATTTTGTTCTTTCTCTAAACTTACACTACCAAATCTCTTCCAATCTTTATTTGCGGTATATACCCATCCAGCATTTTCACCTTGTGTTGGGTTCTCATAGAAAGTAATATCTCCAGGAGTTCCTGCGATAACAGGAGTAGCAATTCCAACAGTCATTTTTCTAGAAACTGTTGAATCTCCCTGTAAGAATAGATGAGTTGCCTCAAATCCTCTAGAAGAAGATGATGTTATCTTATTACTAAAGACAACTGGACCAGTAAATTCAGAGATTGATTTACCTTCTACACCACCATCAACACGAATTGACTTCGTAAAGGTTCCTTCTGTTGCCTTGGTTAGGTTAATTGAACTCTGTTCAGAAATATCCTCACCAGTAACACTTCTAATTGGAGTATTAAATACCTCTTCTGTACCACTAACAGTACTTAATTTCTTATTACCTGAGAATGAAATACCTTTGTCATTCATTCCAGTGAAGTAGTTAGCACCACCGTCTAATCTGGTAGTCTGTGCTAATGTCTCTTCAACATCAGTTACATCACGGTTTTGCTTATCTGGTAATCCAGTTGAATAGTTACCTGGACCATATCCAACATATTCCCAAGTATGTCCGGATGCTCTGTTAAGTGAATGTCGTCTTAATTCAATTGGTAATGGAGTGACTCGACGAACTACAGACCCAGTAAGGTGTGAAGTTGCCCTTGTTCCTAATACAGCACGGAAAACATATAGTGGGTTTGAAGCTGGGTTTGCTGGAGTTGTCTTAATCCTAACAATCTCATCATCAACAGAGAGATAGTCACCCATCTCTACACCAAGAGTACCAATACCCGTCAATCTAACTTCTGTTGTAATAGCATCAGCAACAGCAACTGATAATGTAGTCGTAATTCCAGCATATGTTGGAACCATTCTACCATTCAGACTCTCATTCTCTATGGTTGGAATACCATCATTAGATGTTACACCTCCACGAAGAACAAACATTGAAGCACCAGCAGCAACTGGTTCAGTTCCTGCATCAACACCAATCTTAACTATGAAGTTATTAAGGTCTACGTTCTGGTTAACAACAAAGTCTCCATCAAAGGTAGTTAATGTTGTAATACCAGCAGTTACTCTAACCTTAGCATTTGCTTTTAATCCGTGAGGATTAATTGAAGTAACAGTTGCAAGTCCACTAGTAGGGTTGTATGAAATATTATTAATTCTAATTGCTTCACCAGTTAGGTATGCAGTTGCACCAGAAGTTGGGACTGAACCTATACCAGTATTTGTAACAGCAGTAATTGCAGTATCACTGATTGCAGTGAAACTCTTACCGCCCCCGACATGGACCTCACTAATCCTATAGACCGTATTATATGGACTATAAGTCTCAGATGTTAAACCAGTAATCTTAACTACATCGCCGACATTATCATAGATACCATCTACAGTTACAACAGCAGCAGCATGGATTCCAGTAGTAGCAATACCAACAACATTTAGAGTATTACCTATACCATAAGCACTACCACCATCCATTATCTTAACAGCAGTAATTCCACCAGTAGCATCTACGGTGACTCGTGCTGTTGCATCTTGTCCAGTAGTAGAAGAACCAATACTGACTAGTTTTGCGTTATAATAGTCTGCATCAACATCTGTACCATATCCAGTACCACTACTTGCAATACTTACAGCAGTAATACGATTCAATCCGTGGTCAATATTGGTATTAAATCTATGGAATGTGCCCCCTGTAGAGGTTACAATATCAGTTAGACCAATACCAACATCAATATCCTTAATAAACTTATCAATTGTTTCTTTAGTAACACTCTTTCTAACATCATCTACAATAACATCACCAACAGTTTCTGATAATGCATAGCAAAGTGTTCCCTCTGGGTCAGCAACAGGATTATCTCTATCCGTTTGTGGATATAGATGCTTAACTGGTTGAGAGAAGTTATCATCAGTAAATGGATCTACTGCAGGATTATTTGATGCATTTAATAATGTTAGATAGTAAATACCATCCTGTTTTCCTTGAATATATTGTTGCGTTTCTTCTGTACCTTGAATAACATAAGTTGAATTATATCTCTTTCTCTTAAAGTAAGGAAGTGATGTATTTCTTGCTAGAGTATCACTTGTGAAGTTACCAGCAGCAGTAGCAATACCAACAGTAAATTCTCTTGCACTTGTAATACCAGTTACAGGGAAAGTACCATTAAATCCTGAATTAGCAGCACCAACAGTATTAACGCTAGACTTAACATTAACTAATTCTACTTGTGAACCTACAGAAAGGTTATGAGGTAATTCTGTAAGGACATGTGCTGTATTATCTGCCCAACGACTCTCTGCAATAAATCTAAAGTTTCTTTGCTGGTTCTCATTAGAAAGTGAACCAGAACCAAAGTAAGTTTGGATTTCAGCATCAGTACCACCAATACCAGTATTAGATTCCTGAATAATATATCCATCCGTAGGTGGTCTTCCAACTGAACCACCACTACTTGCAGGAATTACATACCTTAATCTATATGTCGTATCATTTGCATTTCTATTATCGGTCTTTCTCTTAATATATGTTCTTGGAGTAGAATCTCCTAAAGATGTTGTTCCAAGTCCTACACAAACGGTATTAAAGATATCATTATCTGTTGAAGCAGTAGATACCTTAACATACCACTGCGATTCAGAAGAGTCCCACTGAACAGGGTGTCCAATATCTCCAGAATTCTTATCAGATACTCTACTTACAACTGTTAAAGTACCACCAAGGTTATTGATAGCAAGTGCATTTGCGTTCTTTGCATCAGTTTCAGTCTTTGCAAGTTTAATATCAGTATTAGTTGTTATTCCTGCACTAGCATTAGCATCAGTAATTGCATAATATACAGTATTAGCCTTCAATCCATCAGGTAATCGTCCATTATCACTTAAAATACGAACAGATTCAGCATCATCAAGAGTATGTGCTGCTGTTAATGTAACAATATTAGTAACTTCTGTGATACTATTGATTCCTGCAGAACTTCTATTAACTGTAAATGACTTTTCCCTACTTGATTGGGAACCAGGCATTACAATACGAGAACTATATTCAGTTGCAGTTCCAGCAGCATTAGGAACTAGAACCTTAAGTGTATCTAAATCTCTTGCACCAACTCTATATCCGTCTAATACGTTTTCAGGTGGAGCATCTAGGTTAGTCTGGTTATACAGATACAAATGTGCTGTAGATGCTATACCTACAGTCTTGTCTATATCAACAGCATTAAATTCAATTGCACTCTCAGTAACTGGAACCTCTTTTGGAGGAATAATGTGACTAACATATCCCAAATCATCTTGAGAGAATGCATTGCTCTTATATCCTCTTGCAACTAGTGACTTTGCACCAAAGTTAGAGTTAGAGTTGGTGATGGACATGTCTCCACCAGTCTCTGCATAAAAATGTCTAGCATAACCAATACAGAACACAGAAACAATCTGTAGAACTGCATCATTTGAACATCTAATATGTTGGTTTGAATACGAAGGTTTAAATATTGCTTCTGAATCAGTACTTAAATTTTCGTTTCCAGGAACAGTAGCATCATCATATACACCAGTCGTTGTATTATACTTTAAGAATGCATTATCGTCTTTCTGTAGACCAATACCAGTAAACTGGGCAGCAACCATAGACTTAAATCCAGTTGCCTTGTTACCATCAGCATGAAGACCATTAATACCATAAACTGACCTTATAGAACAGTTAAAGATATATGGTGAAGATGATGTAACTGTATCAGAGTTAAGTTGTACCGTTGAACCAGTAACTGAAGGTAACGGGTCAACAGGAGCATTCTGAACTTGATACTTGAATTGTGTAGTACTTACTTTCTCACTAACAACATATTTTCCATCATATCCAGTCGCAGTAACTCCATCAAGTACAAATGGTGTATCTACATCAAGACCAGCAACTGCTTCTGATGTAGTAACAGTAATAGTATCACTACTTATTGTTCCATTACCTGCTTTAATACTTGTAATACCAACAGATGCACCTGTAGAACCAACGATTCTATATTCATCAACTTTTGGTTCGATGTCTATAGCAGAAGATGGATAATCTGGTTCAACTGCACGACCACTAGCAGTACCATATACAAGACCAACCTTCTCATAATACATTTGAAGGTCAGTACGATTTGTACCTAAAGTCTGGAATGAATCTTTAATAACTACATTATTAACACCATCAGCATACTCAAATGCAGTTAATTTATGGTGAGAGAAGTTTGGAACAAAAGTATTAGCAGTATAATCAATATATGCAGTACCATTTGGGTCTGCATCAAACATAGAGAATTGCCAGAAATAGCATTCACCAGTTACACGGAAAATTGCTGCAGTCTCAATATTATCATTTGTTGGAGACGGAACATATTTTGGTCTTATCTTTGTCTTTCTTAAATCTAAACCTACAATTGAAGTACCACGGGGAACAATTACACCACCATGGACACTATTAAGTTTATATAATGCATTATTTGCGTTTGTTAGGTCAAATACAGTCGTTAAATCCCATGCACTAAAATCTGCTGAAGACGTACCATCCCTACGAACAAAATTACCCGAACCAGAAGGAATCCATCCAGGTCTATTATCAACGACATGATCCCCAGGATACAGCAAGATTGTGGTCTGACCAAAACGGTCATTGTTCAAACCACGCTGATATGAAAACCTTGATGCCTCAATAAGAGCCCTTTGAATGGTCTTAAAAGGACGGGTTAATGAATTTCCCTTATTTTCGATACTATCTGTAGAGTCCAAGTCATTAGGACTTACATACAGGATATTACCTCGTGCATTCTTAAGAAAATTCTCTAGTCTGGATAAACCCATGTTATTGTTCCAAGTTATACGTATCCGTTATGGATTATTTATCAAATCCAGAAAGGAGATAATTTATTAACCTGCAGGATCTGGAGTATTTCCAGCATCCACCCAGGACAAATAAGTCTGATATTGGGTATTATCAGTATCAAATGGGATAATTGTGTTATCAGATTTTCTAATAACAGCGTTCTGAACCAAACTCCCGTTAACTAGTTGTTTTGTAAACAATTGATAATCAGCCATAGCTAAAACTCCGCATTGTACTTAATATCATCTATAGTGA
>Ga0080013_1004822_pt1 | contig 13001 bp, 18 predicted proteins | sample ETNvirenome_6_85_FD_69236 | JGI IMG/M metagenome (GOLD analysis project Ga0080013, IMG submission 69236) | Marine viral communities from the Pacific Ocean - ETNP_6_85 (SPADES assembly) (version 2) | ecosystem: Environmental > Aquatic > Marine > Oceanic | place: Pacific Ocean | collected 2013-06-19 | reverse complement strand
AGAAGGTGGACATATCATCCAACCTAAAACTAAAATCGAAGTAAAGCGCACCGATATTAATAAGACCGACTATCATTTTTTATCGGAATTTTTTGGGGTTTATAAATCTTCCTATAATATAGAACATTATTCATATGAATATGCATATAATAGGTATAATGAAATAGTAAGTGGTTTAGTAAAAAAATTAAATGTGGAAGATTTTGGTATCACTGATAAAATAAAAGAGGATATGGGTGGATTATTTTTGAAAAATTATTATTACTACCCTAAAGGCCATTTTGATATTAAATGGGGAGATACCAGTAGGGGAACCCTAGAGGGAGAAAAAAGGGTGGTTATTAGATATGAATTAACCAGAGAAGGATATAGATGGAAAGAGGGTAATTGTAATATTCCTGATGGAGATATGACTAATGAATCTATGGATAAATATATTTCTGAAGTATTAGGATTTTAAAAAAAAATTAACTAACTTTGTTCATTATTAATTTTAAAAAACAAAAAAATGGCAAATAAAACCAAATCAACACAATTAGGAGATTATGTATGTAAAATCGGTAAATACGATATCCGACATCAAATTTCCCAACCAAATATTAAAAAGAATCAAACAGGATCAGTAACCGCTGGGGCCTATTTAGGTAAGACATTAGTTAAAGGTGGATTCAATGATCACTCCAAAGCCATCCAATATGCTTGGGGTAGATTAAAAAAATCAGGTGAATCTCATCATGTTAAAAAACAATTAGTAGAAAAATACAATCTTAGTTAATATTTATTACTATGGGATGTGATATACATATGTTCGTGGAAAAATGGGATCCAGTTAATAATGATTGGAAAAAGATTGGGAAGGTTTTTTTTGATAACTACTTAGCTAGTATGTTTATAGAAGAAATGGGAGAAACTTTTGGTTTAGACGAGAATGACTCGTGGGATATAATGATTAAATATAGAGATAATGAACCTCCAAGTAATAGGACCGAACAATATATTATAAATAAATATTTACCCAGTAGAATGGCAGATCCTTCCATTGGGTGGTTTGATGCTAAAGATATGGGATTATTACCTTATCCTTATAGTGAGAGCCCCTACGGTGGAAGATGTTATTCCTTATTTGGTATATTGGCTGGAGTAAGAGATAACACCAATCCAATGATTGGTGGTATGGACTACCCCAGAGGGGTGCCTACTGATGCTTCCCCGGAGATAGAGGATATGTTTGTGAATTGGGATATAGATGGTCATTCTTGGAATTATTATACAGTAGGAGAATTATTAGATAGTTCTTACGCTAAAATGAATACTGAAGAGTTAAGAGATATAGGGATAGACCCTTATTTCTTTAATAAAGCTCTTCCTGATTTATTAAAAATAGGGGATAAAGATGATGTAAGAATAGTATTCTTTTTCGATAGTTAGTCAATTATCCCCCTTAATTCTTCTTAAACACAACTTTTTTATAAAAAAATCGTTATATTATTTGACATTGTGAATTAAAGTTTATATATTAGTATAATTAATTCGTTAATCACTTTAAAAAACAACTAAAACTATGAAAAATTCTCACACACAATATCTCGATATTCAGGAAAAGGAAATGGAAAATAAAACTCCACATACCGAAAACGGAATGTCGACTAATAAATCATCATTAGATGATTGTGTGGATTTTTTCTTCACCGTAGGTGCAATGAGAGGGAAGAATAAAATTAAGTTAATTGAAAAATTTTCTAAAGCTTATTCTAACAACTCATTAATAGCAACAAAACTTTTGTTTTGGGCTAGAGACGTACGAGGAGGTGCAGGAGAAAGACAAATCTTTAGAGATATTTTATCTCATTTGGTGAAGTTATCTCCTACAGTAGTTAAAAAGAATTTATCTTTGATTTCAGAATATGGAAGATGGGATGATCTTTTAGTGTTGTTAGGTACAGAATTAGAAGAGGAAACTCTGGAACTAATCGAAACCGCTTTACAAAACGAAGATGGTTTATGTGCTAAGTGGATGCCACGCAAAGGTGAGGCATTTAACAAATTAAGGAAGTTGTTAAGGGTAACACCAAAACAACTCCGAAAACTGTTGGTTAATCTAACCAATGTCGTTGAAACTAAGATGTGTGCTAAAGAGTGGGATAAGATAGATTATTCTAAATTACCTTCTGTAGCATCATCAAGGTATCAAAAATCTTTCAGTAGAAATGATCAAGAAGGATATGGTAAATACATTGAAGCTCTTGAAAAAGGTGAAGCGAAAGTTAATAGTGGGGCTTTATATCCTTACGATATAACTAAATCTCTTTATTGTGGTGGTAATGAAGTTGTTTGTCAAAAACAATGGGAAGGACTACCTAACTATATGGAAGATAATAATGACATTGTGTTACCTATGGTAGATGTGTCAGGATCAATGAGTTGTCCAGCGGGTAATAACCCAAACGTACAATGTATGGATGTAGCAGTTTCTTTAGGATTATATATATCTGAAAGAAATGAAGGCACATTCAAAGATTGTTTCCTAACATTTTCCTCAAACCCACAATTGCAATACCTTCAGGGTAGTCTTAAAGAAAGATTATCTCAGTTAAGGGATGCAGATTGGGGTCAGAGTACTAATTTAGAAGCTACGTTTAATCTTTTATTAAGACAAGCGTTATCTAATAATGTGCCACAGGATAAGATGCCAACAAAAATTCTCATTTTATCGGATATGGAATTTGATCAAGCGACAAGTGGTTATTGGGGGGATGAAAATCCTGACTGGAACCCAACGGCGATTGAAATGATCCGTAAGGGTTATGAAGAATCAGGTTATAAAATGCCTGACATAATCTTCTGGAATATCAACTCAAGGGGTGATAACATTCCAGTGAAGAAAGATGAGTTAAATACTGCTTTGGTTTCGGGGTTTAGCCCATCCATATTGCAATCTATCCTAGCCGCTAAGGAGATTACTCCTTATAGTGTTATGATGGAAACAATAGATGGTGTTAGATACCGACCAATAACAGTATAGTTCTTTGAAAATAATGGTATAAAAGGAATCATTGCAGCAATTTTAAAACATTCAACAATGATGAAAGAAGGGTTCAATCGGTGTCCCTCTAACCAATAAGTTATTAAACCGTTTCGGCGGGGGGACATAACAAAGAGTTAGTAAAAGCCGGTAAGGGATTCCGAATACCAAAAAACTGATGTAAAGGAATGGTTTCAGCAACCAAAAACTTTAAAAAGAAGAAAGGGTTTTTATACTCCTTACCCTATTCAAAAAAACAAAAGAGAGTTGACCGTTGAGATGTCACTAAACTATCTCCTTGTTGAGTCTCAAGCAAAAAAGATGGATCATCATTCTGACATCAATTTTTACTAAAGAGGATATTTTTTTAAGTATCCTCTTTTTTTTTGTTACAATTGTATTTATATTAATAAAAAAAAGATATGGGAAATTTTGAAGATATAATTAATTCCACTACACCTACATTAGTAGATTTTTATGCTGACTGGTGTGGTCCTTGTAAAATGATATCTCCTTTATTGGAGCAAGTTTCTTCTGAAATTGGAGACACGGCTAAAATTTTAAAAGTAGATATAGATAAAAACCAAAGTTTTGCTGCCAGCTATGGAATTAGAAGTGTGCCAACTCTAATGATTTTTAAAGAAGGAAAAGTTGTATGGAGGCAAAGTGGGGTACCACCAAAACATTTAATAGTGGAATCTATTAAAAATTTCATTTAAACATTTACTGTCTAAATAATTTTGCATAAAATTATACTATTAATAACATAGAAATATAAAAAAATATGTAATGAAAATCGTCACAAAAAATTATTCACTTAAAAATGGTGAAAGATCTTATTTAGTATATTTAAAGGATCACAATAACAACTCTTTAGAATGTTATGATGTTAAGGGTGAAGAGAGATTAATCAAGGAAAATGAATTAAGTGAGAAATATGAAATAAGTGACGACAATATTGAGTATTCTTCCCTCGAAGAATTTAAATCCACAGAAGACCCAAGTGATCCCCCTTTATTTCTTATATTTTATTTGGATTCTACAATGTTTGCCCAAAGAGAAGCCGTTCAAGCTTATGGAGAAAATGTTAAAAGGTATTTAGATGAAAAAGGAGATAATGTAAGATTATTTTTTATGCCTACTAAAGATAAGGAAAGAATTGAATGTATTAATCCTCTTTATATTGAGGATAAAAATGAAGTAGAAAAATTAAATAAACTAGTAGAAAATTTAGAAGACCAATTCCAATTAGATGTAGAATCTAAGGTCGTGTAACTGTTCGATATACTTTATTTCTTTTCCACCCTGTTTTCTCCACAATCATTTTATAGGTTTCAGTTTTTCCTAATTCTACACCACCAGTAAACATTATAGATTTGATTTTATTTTTTTCTGCAAATTCCACCAAAATTTCATATAATCTTTTAGCGTCTGGAGGGGACTTGCACAATATTACATCAAAATCATTATCCTGATGTATTAATAATTTATTTTCTATATAATTAACTTGTTTAATTAAAATGGTTTTATTTTTCTTCATAAGAATTAACTTGATTATTTCTATACAATTTAATCGTTTTTTATATCCAAAAACAGTAAAAGTTTCTTCATAAGAATATTCATCTTTATATAATATTGTCCATTTTTTCTTAATGTCACTAATTTCTACTGTTCTCCCTAACATATCCCTATCAATAAAGGGGGTATCTCCCTCCTCCCATTTTTTCATTAAAATTATTTCATATTTAACGGGGTTGGTTTTAAGGTAGGCAGAAGTTTGTTTAGGATATAATACTTTATTTTTATCTTTTATTTTAAAATATTTTTTTTTAATGGTATTTAAATCATTACTTTTTTGCACTATTTTTTTCTTTTTATTATTAGCAGTAATGATTATTCTATATTGCATATCTTTATTTTTTATTAAAAAATACTTATTAATTGTAAATAAATAAATAATAGGTAATGACTAAAGATTATTATGAAGTATTAGGGGTGGATAAAAATGTAGATGATCCCTCACTTAAAAAAGCTTATCGTAAACTTTCAAAAAAATATCATCCAGACGTAAACCCGGATAATCCTCAAGCTGAAGAAAAATTTAAAGAGGTAGCTGAAGCTTATGATGTTCTATCTAATAAAGAAAAGCGACAAAATTATGATATGTATGGATCCCCTACTGGTGGTGGGAACCCCTTTGGTGGAGGAAACGTCAATATGGATGATATTTTTAATTCATTTTTTGGGGGTGGCAATCCTTTTAATGGGAGAGGAAGGCGCCAACAACAAAGAAGAGGATCGGATATAAGAGTTAATATTAGAGTAACTATTGATGATATATTTAAAGGAACCCATAAAAAAATAAAATATAAAAGAAAAGAAGAGTGTAAAACCTGTAATACAACTGGTGGAAAACATACCCATTGTAATCAGTGTAAGGGAAGAGGGGTAGTAAATCAAATACACTCCACCCCTCTGGGGAAAATACAAAATACTGTACATTGTCCTTCATGTGGTGGTAAAGGTAAAATTATAACTAATCCATGTACAAGTTGTAATGGACACGCAGTAAAACCCAACGAAGAAATTTTAGAGTTTAATATACCCCAGGGGATTATGGATGGAGAAGTTTTAGTATTACGAGGAAAAGGGAACGCCATACAAGATGGTGTATGTGGGGATTTATTAGTTAATATTATAGAAATTCCTCATGAAAAATTTAGAAGGACAGGTCTGGATATCCATCAACGAATTAATTTACACTATAAAGATCTGGTATTAGGAAGCCCTGCGGAAGTAGAAACTTTAGATGGGAAGATACGGATAAATGTAAAAGAAGGAACATCAGTAGGTCATATTTTAAGGGTACCTAACAAAGGTCTCAGAAGAGACAACCAACAAGGAGATATGTTAATAGAGGTATGGTTAGAAATACCCCAAAACTTAAGTGAAGAAGAAAAAAAATTAATATCGCAGATAAATGTTTGATTTTTTCAAAAATAAGGTGTATGTTTAATAAAAAATTATATGAAAAAAAATCGTAACACACGAAGAGTAGGTGCATTAGATAGGTTAGAAGACCAACTGGAAAAAGGCACTAAAAGAGTAGAACATTCAGAAGTAAAACTTACTGATAAAAATGTAAAAAGAATAAAAAAAGAAATAGGAATTTTAGAAAACAAAATAAAAAGAAATGGCTAAATTTGAAGAAGTATACCAAGAAACCGAAAATATATTTAAAACTCATATTACTAAAAGTAATATTCCTAGTTTTATAAAAATTAAATTATTGTCTAATAATACACTTAAAGATTTTGGAAGTGTAACAAAATCGCAAGACATTATTAAGTTTATGACCGATTATGATGTAATCATCCAAGTTAATGAACCTATTTTTGATCAATTACAAGAAGATCAAAAGGAATATGTGATAAAAGATTTATTAGCGTGTATCATTTATGATATGGAGAAAGATAAACTCTCCATTGCTCAACCGGACGTCACTACTTTTAGTGGGGTATTACGTCAATATGATATAGATACCTACTTAGGCATTAAAGAAAGTATTGTAACATTGTTAGAAGAAAAAAAGATTCAAGAAGATCTAGCTAAACAAGCTGCAAAGGCAAAGAAAGTAGCCGTATAATATATTTATTAAAAAACCTTATATGTTAGTAAAATTAGAATATATATGGTTAGATGGGTATTCACCCGAATCTAATCTTAGAAGTAAAACTAAAATTTGGGATTTCGATCCCGCACAACAACCTAAGTATAATACTCTTAGGGAAAATGGTCCCTGTCCTGAAGAATTACCTATTTGGTCATTTGATGGGTCATCTACCCAACAAGCTGAAGGAAATTATTCCGATTGTTTATTAAAACCAGTAAGGGTAATTGTTGATCCTGACCGGGAGAAAGCATTTTTAGTAATGTGTGAAGTATTAAATCCCGATGGGACCCCACATGAAACTAATCATAGAAATCAAATATCCACTCAAAATTTTGATAAAAATAATGAAGATTTTTGGTTTGGTTTTGAACAAGAATATACATTAATAAAAGATGGTAAACCATTAGGATTCCCTAAAGACTACCCAGCAGTTAATCCTAATCCCCAAGGATTATATTATTGTTCAGTAGGGGTTAGAAATGTAAATGGAAGAAAAATAGCAGAAAAACATTTAAATATTTGTTTAGGTGCTGGTTTACAAGTAACCGGTATTAACGCGGAAGTATTACTAGGTCAATGGGAATATCAACTTTTTAATAAGGGTGCGGCTAAAGCATCAGATGATTTATGGTTAAGTAGATATTTTCTCCATCGAATATGTGAAGAATATAGCGTCCATGTAGAATTTCATCCTAAACCTGTAGAGGGAGACTGGAATGGGAGTGGATTACATACTAATTTTTCTAATCATCAGATGAGAGACGAGGGAGGAGAAGTTTACTTCACCCAAATTTGTGAGAAATTAAAAGAAAGTCATAAAGAATTTATTAAGAATTATGGGTCTTCTAATGAATTAAGACTAACAGGGGAGTATGAAACCGCAGATATTCATACTTTTAGTTACGGTGTTTCGGATAGAGGGGCATCCATTAGAATCCCATTAGGGGTAGTAAATGATGAATGGAAAGGATATTTAGAAGATAGACGACCCGCCTCAAACGCGGATCCCTATAAAATAACAAAATTATTGTGTGAAGTTTTAGTTGGGGTAGAGAGCTTAGTACATTAATGTATTAAAATGGTACAAAAACGAGTGAAAACAGGTAAAGAATTCGAAGAATATATTTGTAGGTTGTATGGGTTGAGCAGGCACATGAAAAGACCGCGTTTATTTTGGAACGGCGAGGGGAAGAATAATGTGAATAAAATAATAAGTCTTAATAAAAATCCGGAAGAATTTAAAGTAATTTTAAGTGAATCGAAGTTTATAAAATCTGACGCTATAGATAAAGAAGGTAACCTTTACGAGATTAAAAAATATAGTAAAAACCAACTTAAAAAATATAGACTGTATTCTGAACCCATAATTAAAGTAGCCCCTTCCCGTAGCAAATGGGGGTCAGGTGACCCATTTTTTGATAATTTTAGGTCAGCGGTAGAATATAATAACTTTATTGGGTCCCTCCTCCATACCAAATGGTGGAAACAATACCACCAAATTATTTTAGATAGTATAATTTATTCTAATAGAGGAATCTATTGTAAAGATGGATTCCTTCCCCATGATAAATTAGAATTTAAGTGGGTAATTAATAAAGGAGAATATGGCCCTATATTCGATGGATATTATAGATTATCTATTGTCTTTAAATTGAAAGACGATATTGAGATAGATTTTTCTCCTCCCCAACCAAGTCTTTTAGAAAAACTTAAAGAATTATTTAAAAAAATAACAAAAAATGAAGATGAAACAAAATAGTTATAAATCCTTCCCTAAATTAAATATTGTAGGGGAAGATGTAATACTGGAAGAGATTTATATTGCACCATTAGGGCATTTAATGATAAAATTTTATAAGGAAAGTAATAAAACTTGGAACACCTATAATGTAGGTAAGTGGAAAGAGGTTATTTTACCTTTAATTGAAGAAAAAATTAATGGGGAGGTGACTCCATATTTAAAAGATTTTGAACTCACCGATAAAACAATATAAAATGGAATATATGACAACATATGATTATTATGGTGATTTTAAAAATTACGCCACCAAACATTTAGGGGTTAGTGGGATGCAATTTCATTACTGGGAAAAATTACAAGATAGAATATATTCCCCTAATGCGTCAATGACTCCCTATATTCTCGAAGAAAGAGAAATGAGAGTAACCCAGATGGATATTTTCTCCAGATTAATGATGGACCGAATATTATGGGTAGCTGGCCCGGTACATGATGGGATGAGTACAGTAGTACAAGCACAATTAATGTTTCTGGATCAACTACAAACTGAAGATATAAAAATGTATATAGATAGTCCGGGTGGGTCAGTTAAATCGGGATTATCAATGATAGATGTAATGGGTTATATTCATTCAGATATTATAACTATTAATACAGGGATGGCGGCGTCTATGGGATCTATATTATTAGGTGCCGGAACTAAAGGTAAAAGATTTTCTCTTAAAAATAGTAAAGTAATGTTACATCAAGTAAGTTCAGGTGCTCAAGGTAACATCCAAGATATGAGAATTACTCTAGCAGAAACCGAAAAATATAATAAAGTATTATTTGATTTATTAGGAAAATATTGTGATAAAGATCCTAAAGAAGTATTAAAATTTACTAATAGAGATCAATGGCTAACTGCAACTGAGGCGGTGGAGTATGGAATTATAGACGAGGTTATTGAAAAATTAGAAAAAAAATAGTATATTTAATAAAACAGTAATAAATGATTAGTTATATTGGGGGTAAAGCACGAATTGGAAAATGGATCGTGCCTTTTATACCACGAGACATAGAAACATATGTAGAAGCATTTAGTGGAATGTTTTGGGTATATTTTAATATGGACTTATCTAAATATCCAAACCTTAAGACTGTAGTTTATAATGATTTTAATGGGTTAAACGCAAATCTTTTTGATTGTTGCAACGATTATGATAGATTATGGGAAGAATTAAAGAGATACCCTTGCCAACAACTGGGTGTGGAAGATACTCCCGCAGAATACTCAGAGATGTTTAAAAGATACCAACAAGAAGTCTTTCACAGTGGAATAACTATAACTGAAGAAAATAAATTTGAGGTTGCAGCTAAATATGTGTATGTATTAACACAAATATTTTCTGGGTCTAAACCCGAAACTTCTACCTATACTGATTATAAAGGAAAATATAGGTGTAAGGTACTCATATTTATGGATAAATTAAAACACCCTAAATACAGAGAGCATTTTGATAAAATTACATTTGTAGAGAATTTAGATTTCCAAGAAGTGATAGAAAAATATGATTCCCCTAAAACTTATTTTTATGTTGATCCACCCTACTGGAAAACAGAAAATTATTATTCTAATCATGATTTTGATAGGTCGGATCATGAAAGATTGGCAGAATGTTTAAAGTCGATGGAAGGATTATTTTCTTTAAGTTATTATGATTTTCCTTTATTAAGTGAATGGTTTCCTCACTATGATTATGTGTGGGAAAAAAAGGAATTTGCTAAAGCTGCTGCCGCTAAAAGTGGTGTTAAACAAAATATGGGAGAAGAATTATTGATTATGAATTATGGGGATAATGTCTTACGTAAACCCCAAAAAGATGATCAACTCAATCTATTTCATCCCGATTATTTATGAAAGAAAGTATAAACATATTTTTAATATTTTCATTAATTTTATTTGGGAGCCTTCTTATAGTTAATATAAGTAGTTGTAAAAAAATAGATGATATGGGATATAGAGAATTTGTTATTAAGGAATGTAAGCATCGGTCTTCTTACCTTTATAATACCACTAAAAGTGATTATATATCCTTCAAAGCAGTTTTCGATAGTTCTGCCATTTATACTACAGATGACCCTAATAATCAATATGATGTTAATAAATTATATGGGGTAAGTGATTGTGGGTGTAATCATAGAGATTACTCAATGAGACTGGGTTGGAGATGGATTAATGATAGTTTAGAAGTATTATGGTTTAAACATATGCATGGAACATTTAGTTTTGAAAAAATAAAAACTATTAGTTTAAATCACTCTTATGATTATAGTATTACATTGGAAGATAGTATATATTTAATATGTGTAGACGGAGTGTGTGATACTACTAAACGTGCCTGTGATGGAAATTATGGACATTATTATCTTTATCCGTATTTCGGAGGTGATGAAAAAGCACCTCACGATATTAAAATTAAAATAAAATGAAATGTCACACTTTTGTCACAAATCTTTTAAATGTTGACTTAGACATATTTTATAACTATTTATTATTATATTGATGAAATTGTGAAAATTAAGATCAAAAAAATAGAAACTTATACCATAACCCAATCCACTAAAGATTATATCTTTGATTTAGATGAATTTCGCCAGTGTACTCCGGCATTTATAGGGGAAGCACCTAAAGAATTTATGGATTATATAACTAATGATATAGAAGATATTAAAGAATTTATAAAAGAAAATGATGATATTATTTGTAAATATACAAAAAAATCCTTATTATTACTAGATGTAGAGCCTTTATATAGTATTATATCTGACTCACGAAATGATTATGAGGATAGTTGGTTTGTTATGGATACCCAAATAGAAGAGAATATTAACCAAACAACCACCACTTCTAAATCGAAAAATGTTTTATAAAAAATTTTAAATAAAATTATATGAAAAACTCAAATGATGGTGATGTAGATTACCGACAAATTTCCATGTTTGAAGAACAACCTACCTTAAATTCTGTTAATAAAGAATTAAAGGAAGTAGAGTATGTGAGTTGTGATAGAGTAGATGTAGGTTTGATGACAAATGAAATATATTGTGGAGATACCGTCAAAACAATGGAAAAAATAGATGATAATAGTATTAATCTTATTTTAACTTCTCCACCTTATTTAGCTTCTATTCGTAAAGATAATCATAAATATCCTGGGGCGAGTGATCAGATTAAAGATAATCAAACTATAACAGATTATTTAGAGTGGATGATGGAGATATTCGTTCAGTATGAAAGAATTTTAAAAAAAGATGGTGTATTAGCTTTTAATTTTAGTTATACTACCTTTAATCCCTCTTTACCCTATGATTTAATAAATGAAGTATTTAAACATACAGGATTTAGGATTTATGATACTATCGCCTGGAAGAAAAAATCTGCAATGCCCGTAAGTGGTCATCCTAATAGAGTAACGAGAATTGTAGAGATGGTATACATTTTTGCCAAAACACCCACCTTTACCGCTAATAAAAGTATTTCTACCATATCTAAAACAGGTCAAAAATATTATAATAATTATTATAATTTTTTAGAGGCTAAAAATAATGATGGAAAAGTAGATGGTCACGAAGCTACCTTTTCTAGTGAATTTGCTAAATTTTTTATTGATCTTTATAGTAAAGAAGGAGATATAGTATTAGATAATTTTTCTGGTACTGGTACTACTGCCTGTACGGCTAAGAGAATGAATAGGAGATATATTGGAATAGATTTAGTAGAAAAATATTGTGAGTATGCAAAAAATAGAATTTCTAATTTTTTTTAAGGGGTAAATATAAATATATTTATTCTAATAAATACCATTTTTGAGTCATAGTTTTATTTAAGACAACCTGGTAATAGTTAAATAACTATTTTGGAAGATAAAAATAAAAAAGTTAATGATATTAAAGGTCAAATTAAATCTTTGAAACAAGATTTAAAAGAAATCCAATCTAAATGTTTACACGATGAATGCAGTATCAAATTTGATGATAAGGGGAAATCCTTGAGAAAAATTTGTAGAGATTGTGAACAGATTGTTGGGTACCCTACCGAACAAGAACTAAAAGACAATGGTTATATCTAATAATAAATTTGATTTTTAAATACCAATTAAAAAATTATCATATGTAATAATATTATTATTATTTTGTATTAATATTAGGGTGCAAGTTCCTAATGATGATTGTGCGAATGCAACTCTATTAGGTAATATAGGAAATTTAAAAATTATAATTAATAGTTTAAATACATATGAAAAGGATTTAATATATATTTATTATTGATGGCACATATCAAATATTACATATTTACAATTTTATTATTAATTAATAACATATTTTATTCCCAATGTAATGTTTCTATCTCATCAAGTTCCAACCCAATAGTTTGCGGAAGTTCAGTTAACTTATTTGCTAGTGGTATATCAGGTAATCAAGTCATGAATAATGATTTTGATTTAGGTAATGCTGGTACAGGATGGAATGTAACTACTGCTGCTACATTTACTAATCCTTGTGGTGGTGGAAATGGAACTACA
>Ga0080013_1004821_pt1 | contig 13002 bp, 20 predicted proteins | sample ETNvirenome_6_85_FD_69236 | JGI IMG/M metagenome (GOLD analysis project Ga0080013, IMG submission 69236) | Marine viral communities from the Pacific Ocean - ETNP_6_85 (SPADES assembly) (version 2) | ecosystem: Environmental > Aquatic > Marine > Oceanic | place: Pacific Ocean | collected 2013-06-19 | reverse complement strand
TGAACTTTAGTGAATTGAATAAGGATAACTTCCTTTTATTTGCCATTAAAAACTATGAGAATCCAATCTCCTCCACTCAGGAGGAGTTTGATGAAGATATCAAAAGATTCAAATATGTTAAGAGATGGCTGAAGAAATACCATGAGAGTGGTGAAATCAACAGCCATCTTTTATTGAATCATATTCTTGTTATCTTTAATTGTTGGAATGATGCATCTATCCCAATGCTATTCTTTAAGACAGAACCTCAATATTGGCAATATCTCAAATCTTTCTTTGTATACCTGGATAGAATTCCAGAATACCCTCACACCATCCTCCACGAGATAGAAGAAGACCTAAATATCCTTAACGACCTTAAAGGTCTCTAGATCCAACCATCTGTTGCTGACACTACAAGTATAACAATCTTCTGGAGGTATGTAAAGTGAATAATAAATCCCTTTCCGAAAGGAAGCAGCAAATGCTTGAGGATATGGGCTGCGCAGGCTGTGGTGGGGGCGGTGGAGGTATGGAAGGTGGAGCAGATGCCTATCAGGGCTCAGCACCAGCAGAAGGCCCCTATGCTGGCTTCGACCCTCTTCTAGGGAAGGAGAAGAAGAAGCAGAAGAAGATACTCAAGAGAGTAGTGGAAAATTACAGAACTTACCTAAGAGTAGATGAAGAGAAGAAACCTCTTCCAGTAGAAAAGATGACCCTGAAAGCATCAGCTCTTGATATGGAAGCTGATGATGAAAAGGAGAAAGATAAGAAGTTTAAAAAGATTGATAGAGCGAGAAAGATTAGAAATAGTATAAAATAATGGGACCAGAATTAGCAGTAGCAATCCTAGGCCCAATAGTTGCCTCAGGACTTTCTCTCATAGTATGGATTAATAAAAGAAATACTGATAGATTAGACAGTGTATTTGAATCTATTACCAGTTTAGAAAGAACTGTAGAAGATATGCATATAGATATGGTGAAAGATTATGTTACAAAAGAAGAACTAAAAGATCATGTGATGGAAGGTAGGGATGTAACTACCAAAATCATGTCAGATATGGCAGAAATCAAGGATATGGCTTGGAATACTCGCATGGATGTGCTACACTTATTAAATGTAAAGAAAGAAAGGCATGGACACCCCCCCACCAACTAAACGACCTTTGGAAGATGAGATTTGGAGGTGGACACTAACTGAAGGTGATGACACTCCTCCAAATAAAGAAGAAATAGAAAAGATGATAGCTGATGCTATCACTAGGCATAATAGGAATGCTTCCATCATCTCTATGTGGATTGGATTCTTCTTTCTTGGTGCCTTTATGGATGGACTATTCAGGATGCTGGGGCTCATCCCACCCTTTCTAGATATTGACATAAGTCTTATTCCTAAAATAAAGGAAGCCCTAGGAACTTTACCTTTGCCCAAAGTGTGATAGAATAGGTAAAAGGACATTACCCTATGTACACTGAGATAAAATATCTCAATCTTCTTTCTATTCGCTTGGAGAAATTTAAGCAGAAGAAAGATTACCTATGGAACTTTAGATGTCCCGTTTGCGGTGACTCGCAAAGATTTAAAAACAAAGCAAGGGGGTTTGTATTTCAAATTAAAGGCAAGTTGGTATACAAGTGTCATAACTGTTCTGTGGGGATGTCCTTACCTAATCTTATAGAAACTATAGACCCCATTCTTTATAAAGAATATAGGTTAGAGAAGTTTAAAGAAACAAATCCCCACCAGAAGGTGGATATGAGGAAAGTAAAGAAAATAGTCTCCCAGAAACCTACATTCAAAAAAGATATCCTCTCAGATATCACTCCTCTGAATAAACTAAATATAGCACACCCAGCTAAGGAGTACATCCTAAAGCGACAATTGCCAACTGAGTCTTTGTATTATACAGAGACGTTTAAAGCATGGACTAACTCTGTTAAACCAGGGACTTTCCAAGAGGTTACACCCGATGAACCACGTATTATCATCCCTTTCAGGGATAAAGAAGGAAACACATTTGGCTATCAAGGCCGTGCCCTTTCTGATACTACTCTCCGCTATATCACTATCCTCCTTAATGAGGAGCAACCGAAAATCTTTGGATTAGACAGACTAAATGAAACTCAGACCATTTACATCACCGAAGGACCCTTCGACTCACTCTTGCTGCACAATGCCATCGCCATGGCCGGTGCCGATGTGGCTCTCACTGACCTCGATTCCAATCACATTCATACTGGGAATGTGTCTAGGGTATTTGTCATGGACAATGAACCAAGAAACCTACAGATCACTGCCAGACTGCAAAAGCTTATTGGTGAAGGTGAATCGGTAGTTATCTGGCCCACAGAAATAAAACAAAAGGATATCAATGACATGCACCTTGCTGGTATTGATGTAAACCAAATAGTAAGTAACCATACTTACACAGGACTTAACGCAACCCTTAAATTCAACGAATGGAAACGATGACAGCTACACCAGACCTTTTAGTCAAAAAGAGAAATGGAAGGGGAGAAGAATCCCTGGACCTGAATAAGGTACATATAATGGTGGAGGAAGCATGTAAAGGACTGGGTGGAGTATCTGCCTCTCAGGTAGAAATTCATTCTCAGTTGTCATTTTATGATGGCATCACTACTGCTGACATTCAGGAGACCCTGATTCGCTCAGCATCAGACCTTATCACCCTGGAGAATCCCAACTATCAATTTGTGGCAGCCAGGTTACTTCTCTTTGCTCTCAGGAAGTCTATCTATCATAGGATGTATGATGCATGGACATTTGAGGAGCAAATCAACCATGGTATCAACAAAGGAGTATACGATGAGGCAATCTTCGACCACTACACTTGGGGAGAGATTAAAGAGTTAGGTAAGTATATCGACCACGACAGAGACCTCCTCTTCACCTATGCTGGACTGAGGCAGGTTTATGACAAGTACCTGGTTCAAGACAGGTCCACTGGGCAGATTTATGAAACTCCCCAGTTCATGTATATGATGATTGCTGCTACCATTTTCCATGATTACCCAAAAGAAACACGTCTCTCGTATGTTAAAAGATACTATGATGCCATTTCGCGTCATCTTATTAACATCCCGACGCCTATTATGGCGGGTGTCAGAACTCCTATTCGTCAGTACGCTTCTTGTGTGCTCGTTGAGTCTGATGATTCTCTTAATAGTATCTTTGCCAGTGACATGGCTATTGGTTACTATACTTCCCAGCGTGCGGGGATTGGTATCAATGCTGGTAGGATTCGGGCTCTGGGGGCTAGGATTCGTGATGGTGAAGTTAAACATACAGGTGTCATCCCATTCCTTAAGAAATTTGAAGCCACTGTTAGATGCTGCACTCAGAACGGAGTTCGAGGAGGTTCGGCAACAGTTCACTTCCCAATTTGGCACGCAGAGATCGAGGACATCCTCGTCCTCAAGAACAATAAGGGAACTGAGGATAACAGAGTTAGACGACTAGATTATTCCATCCAACTTAGCAAACTATTCTATGAAAGATTCATCGAAGACCGTCAGATTACCCTTTTTAGTCCGCATGATGTTCCTGGCCTTTATGATTCCTTTGGAGGAGCTGAATTTGATGATCTCTACCAAAGGGCCGAGATGGATGAAACGATTCCGTCGAGGACTGTATCGGCGCGTAGCCTCCTGCTTGCTCTAGTTAAAGAAAGGGCAGAAACAGGTAGGATCTACATTATGAACATTGACCATTGTAATAGTCATAGTTCATTCCAAAGTCCTATCTACATGTCTAATCTGTGCCAAGAGATTACACTTCCAACAACACCCTTAAATCACATTGATGATGAAAATGGTGAGATTTCTCTCTGTGTCCTTTCTGCCATTAATGTTGGCAAATTGAAGAAGTTAGATGATTTGGAGAACTTGTGTGATTTGGCAGTTAGAGGTTTAGATAACCTAATTGACTATCAGAACTATCCAGTGAAATGCGCAGAAAGAGCAACTAAAGGACGTAGATCACTAGGAATAGGATATATTGGATTAGCCCATTATTTGGCAAAATGTGGATTTAGCTATGAGGAGTATTCTGCTTGGCATATGGTTCATGAGCTAACTGAAGCATTCCAGTATAATCTACTAAAAGCATCATGTAACCTTGCTAAGGAAAAGGGTGCATGTGCTGATTATACAGACACAAAGTACTATAAGGGACAACTTCCAATTGATCACTATAAGCCAGAAGTAGATAATGTGGTTAAACCTATCTACCACCAAGATTGGGATTCCCTGAGACAAATGATTGCCCAATATGGTCTTCGTAACTCAACTTTGAGTGCCCAAATGCCCTCAGAGTCATCATCCATCGTCTGCAATGCAACCAATGGTATTGAACCACCAAGAGACCACCTTTCCATTAAGAAGTCCAAAAAGGGCACATTGAAGCAAATAGTACCTCAGTACCACACACTGAAAAACAAATATACCCTCCTATGGGATATGAAGTCCATGGAAGGTTATTTGAACATTATGGCTGTAATGCAGAAATTCTTCGATCAGGCTATTTCCACTAATACTTCATATAACCCCCAAAACTTCGATAATCAGGAAGTGCCTGCATCAGTGCTTATGGGTGATATCCTCAAATGCTACCAATTAGGCATTAAGACACTATACTACCAAAACACTTATGATGGTAAAGGAGAAGAAGACTTCCTCTCTTTAGTTGACAAAAACACAGATGAGTTGCTAGAATGGTTAGGTAATAGAGATGAACTTTATGATGAATGTGAGACGTGTAAAATCTGATGTCTAAAGAAATCACAGGACTAACAGTATTCAACACTAATGTTGTTGATACTACCAAACAACCTATGTTCTTTGGACAACCCCTCGGTGTCCAACAGTATACTACCTTCAAATACCCTGTATTTGAGAAACTAACAGAGAAACAACTGGGGTTCTTCTGGAAACCAGATGAGGTATCGTTACAAAAGGACAGGTCTGACTACCAAACCCTCAGACCTGAGCAGAAACATATCTTTACCTCTAACCTGAAGTATCAGGTTATGCTGGACTCAGTCCAAGGTAGAGGTCCTGCTCTTGCCTTCCTTCCATACTGCTCCCTCCCTGAGTTGGAGTCTGCTATGGAGGTATGGGGTTTTATGGAGATGATACACTCACGCTCCTACACCCACATCATTAAGAACTTATACTCACAACCAGACGACGTCTTCAGCACTATTCTCCAAGATGAGAAGATACTATCAAGAGCTACAAGCGTTACAGACGCTTATGACATCTTTATTAATGAGGCCCAGACCCACGCTTCAGGTGGTTGGCTCCTTGCTCTGGAAGGCGCAGGACAATACAAGGAAGAGCGATACGAACTGAAGAGGAAGCTCTTCAGGGCTATGATGAATGTGAATATCCTAGAGGGTATCAGGTTCTATGTGTCCTTTGCTTGCTCCTTTGCCTTCGGTGAACTGAAGGTGATGGAAGGTTCCGCTAAGATTATCTCCCTTATTGCTAGGGATGAGAACCAACACCTAGCACTCACCCAGAACATACTGAAGTATTGGAGAGAAGGTGACGACAAAGAGATGCAGTCTATCTACCACGAAGAGACAGAATATTCGGAGCAAATGTTCAGGCGTGCTGTTGACGAAGAGAAGGCTTGGGCTCAGTACCTCTTCAAAGATGGTTCGATGATTGGACTCTCTGAAAAGTTGTTGTTCAACTATGTGGAGTGGATTGCCAACAAGAGGATGAGAGCAGTAGGACTCAACCCCATCTACGACCAACCCATACACAACAACCCTTTACCTTGGACAGAACACTGGATCAAGTCCAAAGGCGTCCAGGTGGCACCACAGGAGACTGAGGTGGAGAGCTACATAATTGGTGGCATCAAGCAAGACATCAAGGAGGATGCATTCGATGGCTTTAAATTATGAAGAGTTTAGAGAAGAGATTAAAAGGTTTAGTAAGCTCCTCAACGACCAAAGAGTCTACTACGGACAAGAAGAGCTTGACTCAAGAGATCCTAAAGTGGGCTTTATGTATTCTTGTGATACTATAAGTAACTCATTAACTACACTAGCAATCAGATTAAAACAAGCTGATGGATGAATACAACATAGGTATCAACGAACCATACCTGGAGTTTGAATACTATAAACTTATCAAAGAAGTAGATGAGTGTAATAATATAGAAACTCTCAGGGGACTTACCAAGGGTTACATTGCTCTCTATCTGAAGCAGAAGGAACTCACCCAGGATATGTTAGATCCGTTTATGAATCCCAACGAGCCATTTCGTGAGCTATTTGACTAAATAACTTGGTTATGCTATAGTGTAACCAGTGTGGGGAACCACACATACGTTCATCAGCTTAGGCTGACGCAAGTAGGACAGAGGAACGGATTCGTTCATCCCATATGGGACGCAACTGCCTGAAAGGAACGGGAACTAAACCACCCTATCCCGGAGGACATTATGTCACAAGCCACTTACCGAGGTGTCCCTTACGACACCGAGCGTACACACGAGGCAACCACTGCCCCTACCACCCTGACTTACAGGGGGATTGAGTATCCTTTGCTCCGAGCAAAGGCTCAAATGCAGCGCGCTGCTCGTCGCCACGAGGCAAAGTTGCAACTCGCTAAGAGTTGAATAAATAAAGGGGAGTACACCACTCCCCTTTTTAGTATGAAATTCTATTCCACCAAAGACAATAAGATCGCAAAGGCACATAAGGACCTTATCAAAACGTTCCAGAAGAAGAGCGGACTAACTGACTACCAGGTCCTACTAATAGTTCTACTCAAAGGCTTCATCATTGGCGCTATCCTGCTGTGAAGCCCAGTACATGTAAGGCAAAAGGAAGACGCCTACAAGACTGGATCCGCCAACAACTCATGGAAGAGTTTGATATCCACGAAGACGATATCAAGACAGCAATCATGGGAGAAGGTGGTGAGGACATCAAGATGGCACGTGCCGCCCGAGAGAAGGTACCCTTTAGTATTGAGGCAAAGAACGTCGAGAAGCTCAACGTGTGGGCAGCATACGCCCAAGCGTGTGAGAACTGCGGCGCCTATGAACCCCTCTTGGTGATGAAGAAGAACCGAAAGAAACCTCTTGTTGTTATGGACGCAGAAGCATTCTTCAAGCTGCTTAACAAAACAAAATAAATAAGTTATAATAACACTTGTTACACAAATCTTATGAAATTACTGACTGGACTCGCCGTTGCGGCACTCTCTACATCAGTCGCACTCCCTGCCCAGGCTCATCAAAACGAGAGCAAGACGTGGCATATTCACGGAGCATCCAACTCTGAAAGCACAGTTCTGGAGTTCCTACAGGCAAGGGGGATCACTGACAGAGGCGCACTCGCCACGGTGATGGGCAACATTAAACAAGAGTCACTATTCAATGCTAATATATGTGAGGGAGGAGCACGAGTTCCTTATCACCGATGTTATAGTGGTGGGTATGGACTCATCCAATGGACTACAAGCAACAGATACAAAGGACTAGGAAACTTTGCTACCAAATATGGTGGTGATCCTTCCACACTTAAAACCCAACTGCGTTACATGGTTAACGAAGGACAGTGGGTCGGTATTGAGAGTACTCTCAAGACCCCAGGTCTTTCAATCAACACATACATGAACGCCTGTTATAGGTGGTTGGGTTGGGGTATTCACGGTCATAGGACACACTATGCCAACAATTACTACCACACCATGCATAACGCATAATAAATACCTTTAACTTGTTTTAACTCCTGGGACCAACACCCAGCACTACAAATGGATTGCAAAACCTGCCCCAAATGTGGGGCTCGGTTTATGGAAGGCAAACTTTACTGGGCTACAGGGAAACCTGGATGTCCAGCAGACCTTGCAGGTTTGGTTTGCGATAACTTTGGTGATGAAACATGCATCAATGAACTCCGAGGAACCAACCACGAAGGACAGACCTGGAAGGAGAGGCGAGCATTCCTAGACGGAATGGCTTCCACCCTCAAGGCAATGAACGAGGCTGATAAGGAATGAGCATCCACATATGGTACAGTGAAGACATGGACCTATGGAGATGGACTCTCAGCGATGGCAACTGCATGGAGAGTGGAAGTTGTTCCACTCTTAAGCAAGCCTACAAAGACGTGGACGAACTGACTGCTTTACAGCCCTTCTGTCCCGTGCTACAATAATCACAGACACACCTTTATTATGTGTAAATTGAAAGACATGAACGACTCAACCGGCAACCTAGTAAGCAGCGTAGTAAGAAGCCTTGCTATCGCAGCAGTTGGTTTGCCACTTGCCCTTGGAGTTAGTGGTTCACTTGGAGCCGTTACTAACTTTGCAGAGAGAGCATCCCAGTCAGTGGGAGACACTCAAGCAGTACAAAGTCTTAAGAACGACCTCACCAAGGACTGCATCTACTTTATGATGTCTAAGGACGACAGCAAGTTGGAGCGAGCATCAAAGGATTCCCTGGATGAAACCTTCGGCGACGACGGACTCAACTACGGAGCAGTTTGTGGCTGGGTGCTTAACGACTGACGCCTAGTGTGCTATAATAAATGAAGCAGCGGGGACGCCCGCTGCTCGGAGATGACAGAACAAACCGGAGTGACGTATTCTCGGGTTATTGTTTAGTAGGACAGGGGTGGTTCCCGCCTTGCTAACTGGAGACAGGAGCAAGAAGTACTCTTACCAGGGGGTCCGAAGGATTGAACGTATTAAATACTTTCAGAGTATGTCCGTTCATTGGGGGTAACGAAAGAACTCCCCCTCTCCACCCAGCGGAATTAGTTCAGCGGTAGAACGCTATCCTTCCAAGTTAGATGTCGTCGGTTCGATCCCGACATTCCGCTCTTATATAATTGATTACAATGAAACTATTTCTTGACACAGCAGACGCAACAATCCTTCAACGCCAGTGGGCAACTGGACTGATTGATGGAGTAAAGATTAACCATAGAGAAGCCTTTAATGCAGGTAGAGAGTTTAGTAATGTATATAAAGAGTTCAAACTGATGGGTATTCCCATCTTTACTATGGATCCTCATGTATATACTACACTGGCCCTTGTGACTAAGGGACACGAACTGAATGAAAACTTTGGTGATTGGGGTGTGGTTGAGGTTCCCTGTACCAGAGGGGGACTGATGGCATGTAAAGAACTGAGGAGAGATCACATCAAAGTGAACGTCACTCAGGTAAACACTGCTGCTCAGGCTATCCTTGCTGCTAAAGCAAACGCATCCTATGTTTCTATCAATGTAGGTGCATTAGATGAGAACTCAATTGCTGGACTAGAAGTAGTCCGGTCTGTCACTGAAACCTATGCTCGTAACGGAGTGAGGGAGACTGAAGTTATCTCTGAAGGGATACGTGATGTTTATAAAGTGACTAGGTCGTTCTATAATGGAGCAGACATAGTAGTTGTCACCCCTGAAGTCTTTAATGGTATGTTTAATCATGTCCTAACACACTTTACAAGAGACATAGATGGTGATAGACTCATGGATACACATCCCATAGACTATTAATGGAAGACACAATGGAGTGTAGCTCAGTGGCAGAGGCAACGGAAAGATAAACCGGTGACCCTGGTTCGACTCCAGGCACTCCAAACACCAATGGAATGTAGCTCAGTTGGTAGAGCGAGCGACTGTTAATCGCTTGGTCGCAGGTTCGAGCCCTGCCATTCCAGTTAGGGGTTGTAGTTCAGTTGGTTAGAACGCCTGCCTGTCACGCAGGAGGTCGTGGGTTCGAGTCCCATCAATCCCGTCGCCGCTTTAGCTCAGTTGGATAGAGCAGGGCTTTTGTAAAGCTCAGGTCGTCCGTTCAAGTCGGACAAGCGGCATTGTGTGGTTTACATAACTCCACACAAGTTTAGAGACTAAACTCTCTAAATAATAAAGTACCCCTTACTTTAAAGGTGTACACCCAACGGAATCAGTCGAGATTCCTTTCATCCGTAGGTTAAACTCTACGAGACACACAACAAAATCTATCATGATTAAGTCCGCAATCGCAGCTGTAGCTGCAACTCCTTTCCTCGCCGCATCTGCCCTTGCTGGTCCCTATGTCAACGTTGAGAACAACGCTGGTTGGGCTGGTAATGATTTCACTGGTTCAGTGACTGACCTCCACGTTGGATACGAAAGTGCCATCGGTGAGTCCGGTAACTTCTATGTCCAGGGTGGTCCTGCTCTCGTCGCCCTCGACGGTGAAGAGACAACCACTGAAGCCTCCGGTAAGATCGGTGCTGGCGTTGCCCTCACGGATCGCCTCGGCGCTTATGCTGAAGTTTCAGCTATCACCGCTGACAGCGACGACCTGAACTTCGGCACCAAAGCTGGTGTTAAGTACAGCTTCTGATAAGTTAGAATAACTTATTCTATATGGGGAGGGTAAAACCTCCCTTTTTTATTGCCATAATATAATGAACAAACTCAGTGCAGCAGTCACAACCCTCGCCACAGCTTTATTAATCACAGGGTGTGGACAGAAAACAATCACAGCAGCAGGTGCTACGTTCCCTGCTCCACTCTACCAACGCTGGTTCGCAACATCACCAGGACAAGTAAACTACCAAGCAATAGGTAGTGGTGCTGGCATAAGACAAATGGAAGCAGGCACGATAGACTTCGGTGCCACTGACGAATCAGTAGATATAAATGCAGTCCATATACCTACCACTGGCGGAGCTATTGCTCTGCTGTATAACAATCCTTCCTGTCCTGACTTAAAACTAAACCAATGGCAGGTGGTTGGAATTTATAACGGGACAGTTACAGACTGGAACCAAGTTGGATGCTTCTCAGGTCCGATACTCCCAGTGTATCGCTCTGATGGTTCAGGCACCACTGCTGCATTCACTGCCTCACTCGACGCCTTTGAGGGAGAGTGGGAGCAAGGACACGGTACTTCAGTAGCGTGGCAAGCCGGTATAGGTGCCAAAGGTAATGCAGGAGTCGCTGCTGTAGTAAAGCAGAACAAAGGTTCCATAGGTTATGTGAACTACTCTTATGCCAACGGACAAGTAGCAGCAGTAGAGAACAGAGCAGGGAACTTTGTCTTCCCCACTACAGAGAACGCACAGGCAGGACTACAAGGTATCACCCTGGACAGTGAACTAAAAGGTACCAACCCTAACCCATCCGGCGACCAGGTGTACCCTATTGTTACTTACACTTGGATCCTTGCACACCCTGAGCATGAAAGGAACGAAGAGATTAAAGATGTATTGCGTTATGTTCTGAGTAAGGATGCACAAGCAAGTGCACCACTCCTTGGTTATATTCCACTGCCTGAGTCTATTCGTCTGCAATCCTTAGAGGTAGTAGAAACTCTTAAGTAGCACCAACAGTTACTGTGTCTACCCACAATGTATAACCTCGTACTGAAGCATCATGAATAACCTCTTCATCAGTAGGGAACCTCCATACTTCTGCATCGGGGTCATACATTAAGCATTGCCTGAAGAGTGGGTGGTTTGCTGAGTTCTCAAGTCCCGTAACAGATACGTCTTGGAACTGCTTAACCTTCACAGAACCGGCAAAGGATGCTTTAGTTATCCTTTTGCTAGTATCATTAGCAATATCAGTAACTAACAGAATATCATTATCACCTAGCGACCCAGCGGTAACTGCATCTAACTCGGTAAGTTTAAGGGAAGCTGCCATTTGTTCAACTTAATTTATAAGTATTTAGATAAATACAAGTGCCCTTCTACTTTATACAAATGCGGAAACTCATTCTCGTTATTTGTGGTGGAGCGCTGTTCGTTAGTGCTGCGCAAGCAGCTGAGATTACTAATTCTATCACAGATACTGTGCAACTTACTGTTAATGGTGCCGGCATTTCCAACACACGTATGGGTTCGTCCTATGCTGTGTCAGGCAACAACATCGATGTGACAGCCATAGGAACTCTCACAAACGCAAGCGCGACTGCTCCTGCAGGTCTAACAGGAGGAGACTATGATATTGAAACCAATGGAGCCTCCTTTAACTTCAGTGAAGAGGTGACTATAGGAGATACTGTTATTACTACTCAAGCAACTGATGCTACCCTTGGTACACTTGATGCCGCCAGTATCTATTCTGAGAACTACATGGACCTTGGTGGTACTAAAGGAACCCTAGCAGGTACTCTAAGTGCAACAGGAATAGCAACTGTAACTGCTGGTGGTCAAGGAACCACAGCTGTGGGGCAAAGAACTGTATCACTTAGCGTATTTGACTGATGAAATTCCTTTTCATCGCACTCTTACTCTTACCCTGTCCTGCTCTTGCTAGCACTGCTCCTACCTTTACAAGGGGCACCATGACAAGCAGGACTGAGAGTTTCACTAGAGTGTCAGAGACATATAACATAGTGGAATACAGCACAGGATCATCCTACACAATGACTGGGACTAACGTACAATGGCAAGGCAAACCCCAACTAGGAACAGTGTACACACAGGTCACTCCTGGATGTGCAACCCAGTTCACGGAATCTTATCTTGGTCCAGGATTGGCAAGCGAAACAAACTTCACAAGAGTAACAGAAATAACGTCAGTTACAGACTCAGTGTCTGTCTTTACGCAATAGGGTTTATCTTTATGCCTCCTGCTTATGCAGAAGAGGGTGAAGGTAACACCACTGCTGTTGCTAACCCACAGGCAGTGTCCAGTGGGAACGTAACCAACCAAGCAGTCCAGGTAACCAACACCAACCTGTTCCAGCAACACTATGGTTCTGGTGTGTCCTGTCAAGGTACTACCTTTGCTCTCTCACCCTTCTACATTGGTGGCTTCGGAGCACCAGAAGGGAACGTAAAGAATGACTTTGGTATTGCTGCCACCATTACTATGCCACTAGACAGAGAGGCGGTTGATGAGTGTAAGAGAAGAGCAGCGGTAGAAACTATTCGTCAGCAGGCGGAGGCGGACAAGGCTCAGTTGGACTATCAGTTGGTGCGGGCTTTGAAGTGTGCTGAGATGATTCAGGGGGGTGCTTTTCTTCA
>Ga0080013_1004820_pt1 | contig 13009 bp, 14 predicted proteins | sample ETNvirenome_6_85_FD_69236 | JGI IMG/M metagenome (GOLD analysis project Ga0080013, IMG submission 69236) | Marine viral communities from the Pacific Ocean - ETNP_6_85 (SPADES assembly) (version 2) | ecosystem: Environmental > Aquatic > Marine > Oceanic | place: Pacific Ocean | collected 2013-06-19 | reverse complement strand
GAATTGGATAAAGTGGTAGATGGAAAGTATCATTACAAGATAAAACCAGAAGTTAGAAAACACAACAAAAGGGAAGAGTTGATATTAGATGATAAGATAGAAAACGTAGTCAAACAGATTTGGTTACAATCAAAGAATTCTATAATTCAACGATACGGTCAAGAATTTTATGAGAGAATAAAAATGGAAATGAAACAAACAATTAAACACGAGTTTTTTTAATGGATATAAAAGATATAATAAAATTATCTGAAAGTCACATTGGTATATCAGAAGAATTATTTGATGAAAATTCTATGTTGCAGCTTCCCTGGCAGGGTTTTCGTTTCAATACTGAAGGAAAATCTACGGTTAAAATACATAAAAAATGGAAAACTACTATTAATAAAAATGAATATGGATATAGGTCAGATTCATTCGATGGTGGAGATGGTTTTATATTTTTAGGGTGTTCGTTTACTTATGGTGATGGATTAGAAGAATATGAAACATGGCCTTGGATGGTTGGAAAATATTTTGATGTAAAAGTTTGGAATCTGGCTGTTAATGGAGAAGGAGATGATATATGTTTTTTGTTGGCACACAAGTGGATACCGAAGTTAAAACCAAAAGTAGTTTGTATGCTAATTCCACCCCCTGGTCGGTATTATTTTTTTGATGATGGACCATCTTCATCAATGGAATTGTATAATAATACTCATGGTCATTCATTACCAGATAAACCAACATCACCTTGGCTTTTTAATGAGAGAAATATGCACATTAATTTGATGAAAAATTTAATGGGAATTCAGTTGTTCTGTGATAATTATGAAATTCCTTTTATAGTTAAATCACCTGACCCAGAAAGCTATTTGGGCGGTTATATCGATAAGTCAGAGAGAATTGTTGATGGAGATTTAAGAAAACATTGGCTAACTATCAATAATCCATGTGGGTGTCAAAAATGTGCTTGTGACTGGAAAAGGCTCTGTGAGTGTAAATGTTGCTGTGGGAATATTCCGAAAGGAAAGGAATTCAATTTTAAGGACGGGTGGTGGCCATGGAATCATACGGATTTGGCAAGAGATAATATACATCCAGGTCCAAAATGGCAACAAAACATAGCAGATAATTTTATAGAGGATATAGAAAGTGAACATAAAAGATATTAAAAAAATTGTTCAGAATCACGTTGAAATTTCTGATAACGAGTTGTCCTGGATAGGAGATGATCATGAATGCACTTCGACTGGAATAGAATCTTGGTATAGAGAAGAATTCGGTATAGAAGAAAAATCGTTCAATGAGCACGGTTATAGGTCAGATTCTTTCGATAGAGATAATGGGTTTTTGTTTTTAGGATGTTCGAATACGTTCGGATATGGATTAAAAAGGGAAGAATCTTGGCCTTGGATAGTAGGAAAGTATTTTGATGTATCAGTATGGAATGTTGCTGTCATAGGTCAAGGTGATGATGTATGTTTTTTAAATGCAAAAAAATGGATACCTGAATTAAATCCTAAAGTGGTATGTATGTTATTACCACCCGCAGGAAGATTTAAGTTTTTTGATATTGATGATGAGAATTTAAACAATCAATTTACGAATTGGAAAATTGTTGAACGAGAAAAAGAAATTAAGTTTCCTTGGCTATTTAATGTTAAAAATTTATATATACATACACTAAAAAATATATTATCTATAAAAATATTATGTGATGAAAAAAATATACCTTTCATATTGAAATCACCTTTGCCATATCTTATTAAATCTCCTGGTGGTTATATGGAGCCCATAGATGATAATGATATAACAAAAGATGGATTACATCCTGGTTTTAAATGGCATAAAAGAATGGCAGATAAGTATATAAAGGAAATAGACAAAATAAATATAAAACACAAGTTTTTTAAGGAGAAAGGATGAATTATGGTATAAGTATACTTGGCAGATACGAGCTTAAGTGGAATTTTTTAAAGTTTAGAATTAAGAGATATTTTGAAAAACAAGTAAGAATTAATATTGATAAATATGTGCAAGATATAGTTGTTATACATATGAAAAAAAGAAAAGATAGATATAAAAAAATGAAACGAGAGGCTAGTCGTGTTAAGTTAATGGTGGGCAATCTTTGGGATAAGATTAGAATCAAAGAAGGATTAGATGGTAAGTTTTTAAGGGTAAGAATAACTAAAGATTTTAATCCATTATATACATTTGAATCTCACTATAAAGTAGATCCACACCCAGAATGGAAAGATAAAAAGAATGAGAAAAAAATAAGGTGTTCAAATGCAGAAATAGGTTGTACATTATCACATATACAGGTTTGGAAAGATATTGTTAGAGATAAAACACCACACACATTGATATTAGAAGATGATTTTTTCTTTGATACAAAATTTCAAGAAACATTTGTAAAGGGTTGGTCGGAAGTACCAAAGGATTTTGATTTATTTTATTTATCTATATTACCGAGTGTATATGGATTTACTTGGGATACACACTCAGAAAATGTTATAGAAATACATAATGGTGTTTGGTGGTTGAGTGGTTATATACTTTCGTATGAAGGAGCAAAAAAATTAGTTGATAATTTTCCAGTTGAGGGCCCGTGTGATATGTGGATAAATCATCAATTTAAACATATGTCAGTTTATGCTACAAAATTTAATTTGATTGGACAGCGGCCAGATACAACTTCAGATAACATATATTCTTTTGAAAGTATACATAAGTATTGGAAGGATTAGTATGTATTTAAATTACTTTGATAAATTTAGAAATATGGAGCCCTACCTTAAAATAGGTAAAAAGGAATGGGCCTACATAAAGGAAACATTTGATAGACCAGACATTCAGGAAACTCTTGTAGAGATTTTGAAGGATTATGAGTTACCTACTCAAGAATTGACTAAAAAAGATGCGTACAAAGATTTTATGAAGTTAAAGGGAATCCAATGGCCCGATTATTTAGTAGAAACAGATTGGTATGCAAGGTCAGAGTATAAGTGGCCGTTAAGTAAGAAAATCATACGAAGGATAAACAGAGGAAATGACGCCAGTAATTATTTCCAACAATATAATAGATGGTCAGTAGATGGAACTATTTCTCCAGGTCCAGTTAGGACTTGGGAAAATCCAAAGTTTATGTATACTTTGCTAGGTTCATTATTCACACTTGAGGTTGAGAAGGTAGATAGGGGAACATTAAGGTCGTGTATTGGACTTCGTAAGTATATTTGTTCACAGTTTAAACCAAATGTGGCAAAATCCATTTATGATATATTTAAGTCAAAGAATATACTTGATTTCAGTGCTGGTTGGGGTGATAGATTAGCCGGATTCTACGCATCAGAAACGGGAGAATATTATTTGGGAATAGACCCACGAAAAGAGAATCATTCTATTTATAAGGAACAGGCAGAGTTTTACAATAAACATTTAGGGTTTTTTGAACATGAAAAAAAGTCAGATTTTATATGTGAACCAGCTGAGGATGTAGATTTGAGTAAATATGAAAATTTCTTTGATATAGCATTTACAAGTCCACCATATTTTAATGTTGAAAGATATAGTTATGATGACACACAAAGTTGGGTGAGATACAAAGATATTGATGATTGGAATGAATTGTTTTTACAGAAGTCATTAGATAATGTATGGAAAACAATTAAACCAGGTGGATATTTATTAGTGAATATAAGTGATGTAAATGCTTCAAGTAAAGGTAAAAAGTCAAAAGGATGGCTATCCATTTGTGATCCTATGAATGATTTTTTAGATACACTTAAAGATAGTGAATATCAAGGTTGTATTGGTTATGAAATGGCAAAAAGACCAAACTGTATTGGAGTTGGAACTGCTAAAGTAACAGAAGAAACTAACAGAAAACCTGAATATGTATTACCAGAAAAAGAAGGATTATTTGGAGAGCCGATTTGGATATGGAAAAAAATATAATTACTACCGTAGGACTCGATCCTATTTTATTACATCATTTTATTAAACACTATAAATCTATTGGTGTTGATAATTTTTATATTGTGGTTTGGGGCGATTCTAAAGAAGTAAAATATGATGAAATTGTAAATGTTTTAAAAACATATGATTTAGAAGTCTATGAGGATTTGAGAGATGTAAACAATGGATCTCCACAATTTTTAACTGATATTTACAATAAAATTACTTCAACGAAACCAGATGATTGGTGGATAGTAGCAGATTTAGATGAGTTTGCAGTATTTCCCAAACCATTAGATAAATTTATATATGAAGATTTAGTTTATAATGATATAGATTTTATGCATGGAATTATGTTAGATAGGATTGGAGAAAACGGTGAATTTTCAGAATTAAAGTATGAAGATGATATTTGGAAGGAGATTCCAAATGTAGGATTTATTAATCGTTTTATTAGAGATAATGATGTTAGGTGGTGTGGATTATTAAAGGGAAAATATGAACTTAGTGCAGGTCAACATACTCTCACAAGTTTACGGATGCATCCTGATGAGTGGAAAGAATATATTAAAAATGATCCACCAAAAATTCAAGTTCATAATTTTACATGGAGAAAATCTGATATTCAAAAGGTTAAATATTATATGGAATACTGGAAACCTTTATTATCTTGGACAGGTGATAGAGATCACTTTCATTATCCGTATGATGAATATATTAAAGTTGATGATTATTTAAAAGAAAATAAAAAAATAGATATATCAGATAGTAGATTTTTGGTTGAAAAGTGTCCAAATAATAAATTTGGTTCTTATTCAAAATGGGAAGATGTTATACATCTATCATCTTTTAGCCATAAGGAATAAAGTTTTAAAGATGAATAAAGTTTATATAACAACGGTTGCAACTTTAGATACTGAAGTATTTTATCATTGGTTAGATTATTATAGTGATAAGGTTGATGATTTCTTTATTAATCTGTGGGGAGATTCAACAGAGATTAATTTTGATGAAATTATATCTATAATGAATGAGTTTAGATTGAAACCTTTCAATGATTTTAGAGATGTAAATATTTTTAATGAAAATTTTAAAACAAGGATGTTTAATGATACTATTTCTACACATCCAAATAATTGGTGGATACCCGTTGATTCTGATGAATTTATACATTTTGAAAGAGGAGTTCAATCAGAAATTCAATATAATATAGATAATAATTTTGATTATACATTTGGATTACTTGTAGATAGAATTTCTGAAGATGGTACGTTATCAGAGTTAAGTATTTCAGATAATATATTTGATAAGTTTCCATTAATTGGTAATATTGCTATGGAATTAAAAGGTAGACAAGTACTTATAGATAAAGTTTCTTTAATGAAAGGAAAACATAGAATTTTAGATGGGATGCATGGAATACAAAATGTTCATAAGAATAAAATATCCGATACTACTACTCAACATCATCATTTTAAATGGACATCAAAAACTATTGAAAATATTAAATTACAATATAAAGGTTTGAAAAGTCATGATCACAATTGGTATGGTGAATATGATTTGTGTCTTGAATATTTTAAAAATGTTTCTCAAATTAATGTATATAATCCTAATTTTATGTTAGAAGATTATAATGGTAATTGGAGTAGGTGGGAAGAATTTAAAAAATTAGATAAAAGTTTAAAGCATTCAGATGACTTCCCACATAAGGGTGATATTTGGTATAGAAAATGAAAAAGGTTTTTGTAACATTAGCAAATAAAAAGTATATTCCTTATTCAAAAAGTTTGTTTTATAATGTAAAAGATAAATGGGATGGAGATTTTCTTTTAATGGTTCCAGAGGAAGATAAAGATTCATATGATTTTACAGAATTTACTGATAAAGGAATTGGTGTATTTTTTGCCCCAACAATTCGGTGTGAACATCCAGATTTTTATAAGTTTCATTTATTTACGGAATATTTTACCAAATGGGATTGGGTTTTTTATTCTGATTTAGATGTATTATTTTTTAATGAAATAGATTTAAAGTTAGAAGAAAGAGAAAAACCTTTTTATGCAAAAGAAGATAATCTTCCATTTGATCAACAATTTAGTGGTATTAGTAAAGAGACAGGTAAAAAAGTTTATAAATGGTTAGAACCTACTGAAAACGATGAACTGATGAAATTTGATAGGAAAAAATCTTTCCAAGCTTGTTATATGTTATTAAATCCTACAGTGATGGTTGAGAATAATACTTTTCAAAAATTAATGAAGGCATACTATGAATATCATGTATTTCATGATATTACAAATGACTTGACACTTGCACAGAGTGTTTTGAATATACCTATTGATTACTCTGATTTGGGAGATGAATTTATAAATCTTTATCAAAGATATATAGATTTAAATTGGGATGAGAATTTATTGAAAGAAGAATTTAGAGATGAGAGAGATTATGAAAATGATGGAATAATTAGTGTTCATTTTGGTAGATATTCAGCACAATGGGATAAGAACAATTTAAGATTTTATCCAATATGGAAGGAGTATAATGACAGATTTTAAACCAGATATGTCTGATGGACGCCATGTTTATTATCATCCTAATAAACAAATTTGGCAAGAATATAATATTATAGATGGAAAACCACATGGTAAATGGATTTATTATCATCCAAATGGTAAAGTTAGTATTGATGAAGAATATGACAATGGTTTAAAAGTAGGTTGTTGGACAACTTGGCATGATGATGGGCAACAATGGTCAGAAGAAAATTATGTAAATGGAAAAAAACATGGTATTTTCAAAAAGTGGAGATATAACGAGATACTTGAATATGAAGGTCAGTATAAAGAAGATGAAAAAGTTGATGAGTGGGTTTATTATTATGATAATGGAAGAAAACAATATCAAGGATATTATAAAAATGATAAAAGAGTTGATAAGTGGATTAAGTTTCATGTGGATACTGGAAAAAAATCTGGTGAATTAAATTATGTAGATGGTAAGTTAGATGGTAAGTATTTTGAGTTTAATGATGATAATTTAATAATTCTTAATGGTCAGTATAGAAATGGTAAAAAAGTGGATAAATGGGTTTATACGAATAATAATAATAAAATCGGAAAAGAAGAGAATTATAAAAATGGAAAGTTAAATGGTGATTATACAGAATGGCACCCAAATGAAGGATTGTGGAAAACGGGAAAATATAAAGATGGAAAAGAAGATGGAAAGTATATAGAATATCATGAAGATGGATTAAAGTTTTTAAGTGGTGTTTATAAAAATGGAAATAAAGTTGGTAAATGGTTGGAATTTCATGAAGATACAGGAAATTTATCTATTGAATCAATTTATATAGATGGTAAGTTAAATGATAAATATATTGGGATAAATAATGATGGGTTGATCACTTTGTCTGGTCAATATAAAGATGATAAAAAGATAGGTACATGGGTTTATTATACTAATGCTAATATTTTTATAAAAAAAGAAAATTATAAAGGTGGAAGTTTAAATGGTAATTATACAGAATGGCATCCAGATGGTAAAACATGGAAAGTTGGTAGGTATAAGAATGGAAAACGGGATAGTAATTGGAAAGAATATCATAGAAATGGTGTAATGTATTCAAATGGTTTATATAAATTAGGAGATAAAGATGGTAAGTGGACTTATTATTTTGAAGATGGAAAATGTTGGAAGGAAGGAAAATATAAAAATAATAAAAGACATAAAGTATGGATTGAGTATCAACAAAATGATAGTAAAAGTTTGCAATGCCAATATAAAAATGGAAAATTAGATGGTAAATATAAAACTTGGTTTTATAGTGGCCAACTGAACAGAGAAGGAATATATAAAAATGGAAAAAAGGAAGGTAAGTGGAATTTGTGGCATAAAAATGGAACTCGGAGGAAAGAAATATTCTATGAAGGTGGTAGATTGAGTAATGAGAAAAAGTGGGATGACACAGAACATTTGGTTTGTGAATTAAATTATAAAAATGATAAATTAGATAAAAAATCAACTTATTGGTATAAAAATGGTAAAATAATGTTAGAACAGTTATATAAAAATGGTGAATTAAATGGTAATTATACAGAATATTATGTTAATGGTAAACATCGCGAAAAAGGAAAAATGAAAAATGGAAAAATGGATGGTAACTGGATATTTTGGTTTCATAATGGTCGAAAAGAATGTGAAATCAGTTGTAAAAATGGTGAAGTAATAAAGGGATTAGTATACCATGATAATGGAAAATTAAAAGTAAAACATGAAGTATAAAAAATATTTTTTTTACGATATGTTAAACGTGAAGTATAAAAAAGTTCCAAATAACGATAATGCGATAGAGATTGATGGAAAGGTAGTGTTATCATTTGATCCAAAATATAAAGAATATCTGAAATGGAAAGATGAGAATCCTGATTTAGAACAACAATTAAAAGATGAATTAGAGCGAAGGATAGAAGTTGGAAGGTTGTATAATAATGGTGCACCACACATTAAAGATAACATTTATACTTGGTATCATGACAATGGTATAGTTCATATGATTGCTGAAATGAAAGATGATAAAAATCATGGGGAAGTAATACAGTATTCTAAGAATGGAATTATAGTATCAAAAGAAAATTTTATAGATGGGGTTTTAGTTGGAAAATATGAATATTATCATGAAAATGGAAATTTAAGCCGAAGTGGTTGTATTAAAGATTTTCAGAAAGATGGAGAAATAAAAACATATTGGTCAGATGGAAAATTACGATATATTGAAAGTTTTGTTATGGGATTGAAGTTTGGTTTACATAAAGGGTTTTATCAAAATGGAAATGTATTTATGGAAGGTAGTTATAAACATAATTATCGTGTTGGAATATGGATTTGGTATTGGGAGAACGGGTTAAAATTAAAAGAAAAACATTATGTAAATAAAATTTTAGTAAGGGTGGTAGAATGGAGTGAGGAAGGAAAAGAGATAAGTGATATAGGATATAACGGAACAATTTTAAATGGTAATTATAGTAAATGGTATAAAAATGGAAAGAAAAAAGTGAATAAAATATATAGGGATAATAAAATGCACGGTAAATATATAGAATGGTATAATAGTGGCCAAAAGAGGTCGGAAGGTAATATGTTTCAAGGAATGATGACTGAAAAATGGATATTTTGGTATAACAATGGTAATAAAGAATTAGAATGTAAATTTGATTTTGGAACTGCTATTGATACTTCAAAAATATATTATGATAATGGTCTATTAAAGGAAGAGGTAAAATTATGATTAGTTTTATTATACCGTTTATGACAGTAGAAGAAGGCAAATTTTTGAATTTAAATGAAGGGTGGAGTTTTAGTGATACTTCAAATACAATTTATGCTACAATAAAAACAATTAAGAATATCAATTCACTTAAATGCGAAAAGGAGATTATATTAGTAGATAATTCTCATACTTGGCCCGAAGTAGATTTACCGAATGTTAGAATAATTAAAGGCTGGCAAGCATTGCCAAGAGAAGAGCTTGAAAAAATTCCTGAATATATGAACCATCGAGATATACAGTTGAGTTTAGACAATTTTGGATGTGATACAATGTGGGCATCCATGGCCTTTCATTTAGGAACACAAGAAGCAAAAGGCGATTACATTGTCTTACAACACAACGATACCTTTTATCATCAAGATTGTATAGATGAAATGATTCAACAGATGGAAGAAGAAGAACTTGAATATATTTCAGTTGATAATAAGAAGATATGGATTTCAACTTATTTGTTAAATAAAGATTTTTTAGATAAATATATAAAAACTTATGAGGCTCAGGCAGTTGAAATGCGACCAGAAAATGGTGGATATGTAAAAACTAAGAAGATTGGATTTGCAGATGCGTATTTTTTCTTGTGTAAGAGAAAGTTCTTTGATAATTATAATATAGACTGGTATTATGGTGATACGAATCACGGGGCAACCATATATTGTCTTGAGAATGATTTAAAGTATCTTCATTTAGATCCTTATTATGATAATCCAAATTGGAAAACTGAAGATAAGTTACATACATATTATTACAAGGATGAGCCATTTCTAACTCATCTTAAAGGTGGATTTTCAGAAGGTAAAATGACACTTAAAGAGTATTCTGAAGAATTTGACAAGTATTTAAATGAATGTTTTTTTAATAGACAAAAAGTAGAATTAGAAAATGAATAATGAACATACCCTATGGGTAGAAAAATACAGGCCTACTAATCTTGACACTTACATTGGCAATGACCAATTAAAAAGTAAAGTCAAGGTTTATTTGGAGAGTGGAGATATACCACATTTACTCTTATATGGAAAAGCAGGTACAGGTAAAACTACACTTGCAAAGATACTCGTAAATCATATAGAGTGTGATTATATCTATATTAATGCGAGTGATGAAAACAATGTGGATACAGTTCGAAACAAAGTGAAGATGTTTGCATCTACATTAGGGTTTAAGGATTACAAGATCATTATACTTGATGAGTGTGATTATATCACACCAAACGCCCAGGCCGCATTAAGAAACTTGATGGAAACATTTAGTAAACATTGTAGATTCATTTTAACTTGTAATTTCGTAGAGAGAATAATTGACCCGATACAATCTCGGTGTCAGACATTCCAAACTACACCACCATCCAAAAAGGAAGTGGCAGTTCATTTATCAAAAATATTGGAAACTGAAGAAATAGGACACGAACTATCTGATATAGCACTTTTAATAAACAGTGCATATCCAGATATAAGACGAGTTATCAATTCAGCACAACGACAATCAGTAGAAGGTGAATTGACAATAGATAAACAGAGTATCGTGGAGAATGATTATAAATTAAAGTTATTAGAAATATTAAAGAAACAAGATAAAGCAAGTGCATTTAAAAATATTCGTCAGTTAATGGCAGATAGTCAAGTTAAGGATTATGCAGACTTATTTAGACTACTATATGATGAAGTAGATAGTTATGGTAAGGGACATATTGCCGAATGTATCTTGGTCATAGCAAAATATGAATTAAGTGATAGCCAGGTAGTTGATAAGGAAATCAATGCTATGGCAATGATAATAGAAATATTAGGAGTTATAAAATAATGAATGAAAAATATTGGGGTGAAAAGAAATCACCTGCTAAAAAAGGTGCACAACCAATCAATAATAAACCAGAAAAACACATATCAGTTCACGAGAACAAGATTTATTATTATGCCAATGTAAACAGAGAAAGTGCAGTAGAACTCAATAAAAAGATAGGTGAGATAGAATCCAAAAGTTTGACATTAGCAAATACTTTAGATATAGACCCACCTATACTCAAAGTGTTGATAAATTCAGGAGGTGGTTCAATTACTGCTGGTATATCATCTATGGATACTATATTGAGATGTAAAGTTCCAGTTCACACTTATGTAGATGGTTTCTGTGCGAGTGCAGCCACATTTCTTTCGGTAGTTGGTAGTTATAGATTTATGAGTAGAAATTCTTATATGTTGATACATCAATTATCCACAAATTTTTGGGGTAAGTATTCTGAGTTTGAAGATGAGAAACAGAATCTTGATTTGATGATGACTACTATTAAGAATGTATATAAGGAGTATACAAAAGTTCCGATGAAAAAAATAGATGAAATATTGAAACATGATTTAATGTGGGATGCAGAAACCTGTAAAACTTTGGGATTGGTTGATGAGATAATTTAATGAGAGTATTAGTTATAGGAGATAGTTGTCAAGATGTATTTGTATATGGTGATATAGAAAGAATAAGTCCAGAAGCACCAATACCAGTTTTTAAACCAACCCACGAAGAATCAAATGATGGTATGGCAAAAAATGTTGTAAATAATGTTGAATCATTAGATATGAGCATTTATACCATAACAAATGAAAATAGTATTGTAAAGAAAAGATATGTAGAAAACCGTTCAGGTCAAATGGTATTAAGAGTTGATGAGCATGATTATTGTGATAGAATAAAAATAAAAAAATTACAAGGTATAACGAACAATAAATTTACATCTTATAGTTTGACTGGTACTGTAGATAAGATTGATGCGATTATCATTTCAGATTATTGTAAGGGTTTTTTAGAAGAAAGTGATATAGAACATATTTGTAAATACAATAAAAATGTATTTGTAGATACTAAAAAGAAACTTGGTGAGTGGATTAAGGATGCAGATTTTATTAAAATAAACGAATTAGAATATCAGAAGAATCACGAAGTGTTATCAGAGAATGAGTTTGAAGAAAAACTTATAGTTACATTGGGCAGTAAAGGATGTAGATATAAAGATAAAGTATTTAATGTAGAAGAAGTTCCAGTAAAAGATGTTAGTGGAGCAGGAGATACTTTTATTGCAGGATTAGTTCGTGGTTATTTAGATACACAAGATATAGAAAGTGCAATAGAATTTGCACAAAAATGTACAACAGTCGTAGTTCAGAAACACGGTGTTGCAACAGTTACATTAAAGGAGATACAAAATGGCTAAAAGAAAAGCACCTCAACAACCACAAACAGAAGTTCAGGTTGATTTAAAACAAGCTGATACTATAAAGTGTGATGATTGTGGAAATTATCTTTTTATCACAGCCCATGTAATTAAAAGACTTTCAGCAATTATATCGCCAACAGGTCAAGAAGCACTAATTCCCGTTCAAGTATATAGTTGTGGAAATTGTGGAACAGTTCCAAAGATGTTTTTGGAAGGAAGTGGGTTAGGTGATGAGATAAATAAACCAAAAGAAGATGCACTTTCACGACCAGATTTAATGAAATAATGGCAAAGAAGAATGATTTTGATAAATGAAAGATAAACTTTATCATAATTCGAAATTAGAAGTTAGAAAATCTCTTATACACGGATATGGTGTTTTCGCAAAAGAGGATATAAAAGAGGGAGAATTATTGGAAGAATGTCATTATTGTGAATTGGAAGAATATATTGACGATGATAATTTTCACAGATATCTCTATTCTTTTTTTGATGGGGAATTACCAAATGGTCAAAAGAGAGAGCGT
>Ga0080013_1004819_pt1 | contig 13009 bp, 20 predicted proteins | sample ETNvirenome_6_85_FD_69236 | JGI IMG/M metagenome (GOLD analysis project Ga0080013, IMG submission 69236) | Marine viral communities from the Pacific Ocean - ETNP_6_85 (SPADES assembly) (version 2) | ecosystem: Environmental > Aquatic > Marine > Oceanic | place: Pacific Ocean | collected 2013-06-19 | reverse complement strand
AAGAAGTCTATCTGGAATTAAGACACTGGATAAAATCACACCCAAACATGGGATTGTACAATTTAGACAATGTTTCTCAATGTCCTGCTTGTGGTTCAACTTCTATTAATTGGAACGGCAAATCATACTATACTCCAGCAGGTCGATTTTCAGCTTTTCAGTGCAACAGTTGTGGTGCATGGGGTCGGTCACGGTTTACTGAATTGAGCTTAGACAAACGAAAGGAATTAACTTTATCAAATGCGAGATAACATGAACGACTGGCAAATCACAATGTCTAAACAAGACTGTCGGCACTTACTGCTGACGGTTTTCTGCTCGGTGCTTGACAAGAATTGCAACAAAAAAGATTGTCCGTTGGCACTTGAAAAACATTTAAAAAATTATCAAAATTAAAGTTATGAAAAATGAGTTTCTGGGGGTTAACAGGCGTGGAAATATTCTAATATGGATAAAAAATATAACAAACATAACGACCCCGATTTTTATAAATCACCCGAAAGACTTGAGCGGGAACTTGAAACAATTATGTATCTTGAAAAGATAAAAAAAGATGGCGCACCTAAATCGTTGACAAGTCCGAGTTCAAATGAACGGCAGGTCGATAAGTTTTTGAAAGTAAACGGAAATGAAATATTTTAATAATTAAACCTAAAAAAATGAAAGTTTTAGATAAAATATCAAAAAGTGATTTATTAGAGTTTTTAGAAATTTGTAGTAATTATATTAAAATAGATATAAATAAACTTTATAATATTACTTTAAACCTTATTAAATATTATAATAAAATCCCATATTCCAGTGAATTAAGAAAAGAAATGAAGATGCTCGAAGATACCTGGTATTTATCGTTAAAAAAAAATAGTCCAGATTACTCTGTATATAATAATTATTATTATTTGTGTGACCTTTGGGTTTGCTGGGTAATGTATTCACGGAAATATCTAAAAGCTCTAATTTCTGAAAAATCATTAATAACAAAAAGTATTATTAGTGATATTAAAGCTAAAAGAATTGTTGACTTAGGTTGTGGGTTTGGATATACAACTGCTGCAATTAAACAAATATTCCCAACATCCGAGGTATTTGCTACAAATGTAGAACAAAGCTATCAATATGAAATTGCATATTCACTTAGTAAAAAATATAATTTTCGTATATATCCAGATATTAAAAGCATTAATAATAAAGTTGACTTATTTTTTGCATCAGAATACTTTGAACACTTTCAGGAACCAGTTAATCATTTAATTGAAATTTTAGATATACATAGACCTAAATATATGATAATTGCAAATGCTTTTAATACTTATTCAATCGGGCATTTTAATAATTATATTTATAATAATAATAATAATTATACACCTCAAGAAATTAGTAAAATATTTAATAATACGTTAAGATATAATAATAATAAAAAAGGAAAAACAAAACTTTGGAATAATAGACCAACATATTGGCGACTAAAAAAATTAAATAATTATAAAATATTTTAACAGCTATGAAACAATTTGATTTATTTGGCAACAAAATCCAAGCAGATACAGAAGAAAAATACACAAAGAAAATTCAAGCACCTATCTACGAACCAAAGAACAAAAAACCTCACATTCTTGAACTGTTTGATGATTCAAAAACTCGAAGATTGATTCAACAGATTAAAAATTCAAATATCGAAGAAGATGAAAAGAAGTTTTTAATTGAAGCAGCACGAAGACATACTGTGTTTAATTATGAGAAAATTGCTGATTATTATGCACATTCACAGACAGAAACACAGCAATTAATGGAACAATCAGCACTTGTAATAATAGACTTTGAAAAAGCCATTGAATTAGGTTATGTACAATTATCTAAAGAAATAGAAAAACAATATATTTAATATATTATGAAAAATCCTGATTTTGCTATATTTATATTAACACATGCAAGGCCAAATAATATAAAAACTATTAAGACATTAAAAAAATGCGGATATACTGGCCTAATCTATTTTATAATAGATAATGAAGATAAAACCAGAGATAAATATATTAGAAACTTTGGTGAAGAAAAAGTTCATGTGTTTGATAAAAAATACTATGCAGACTTAATCGATGAAGGTAATAATTTTGATGAACGTCGTACTATTACACACGCCAGGAATGCATCATTTGATATAGCAAAAAAAATTGGTATAACTTATTTTATGGAACTTGATGATGATTATACAGCATTTCATTTTCGGTTCCCAGACCAGCAGAATGAAAAACTTCTTTTTAAATCAGTACCTGACTTGGATTATATAATTAGCTTATATTTAGACTTTTACAAGAAAACAAAATTCAAAAGCATAGCATTTGCTCAGGGTGGTGATTTTATTGGTGGGGTTGGAAATCCTACAGTAATACGAAGACCTTTAATGAGAAAATGTATGAATTCATTTATTTGTTCTACAGAGCGAAAATTTCAATTTGTTGGTGCAATGAATGAAGATGTAAATACATATACAACACTTGGGAGTCGTGGAAATTTATTTGGGACTGTACCAATGGTTAATTTAGTACAGGAAGCAACTCAAAGCAATAGTGGTGGTATTACAGATATGTATTTAAAATATGGTACATATTGTAAATCATTTACAACAGTTATAATGATGCCATCAAGTGTAAAAGTTTCAATGATGAATTCAAATAACCCAAGATTACACCATCAGATTAAATGGGAAAATACAGTGCCAAAAATCATAGATGAAAAACATAGTAAAATAAAAAAGAATGAAAACAGCAGAACAGCAATTAATAGAGGAATTTGATATAAAAGATTATAATTCCATAGAAGTTGGAAGTTATATAAATATTGATGATGGTAAATTTTACCTTAAATCAAAGCCTAATATTCACCAACCAATAAACTTAAAGTACTGGGAATTTATTTGGATAGCAGATTCTTTTGGTAAACCAATGATTTTAGATATACGCATTTTTATTAAATGTTAGAAATATGTAACAAAAACCCAAAAAAGTGTCCCAGTTTTGACCCACCTGAAAAAATTATTTATTAACAAAATCATAACAAAATTTTAACACTTCTTTAACATATCGAAAAATCTGTATGTTTAAGGCTTCAACCTTAAAGCAATTCAGACAATTTAAGGCTATGACCTTAAAATCAATCATTTAAACATTTTAACTTTAACCCTTTGCTTACACTAAGCTTACACTTACGTTACAGTACATAGTACTGTTAAAGAAACATATAAGGAAAAGGATAAGGAAAAGGAAAAAGAATATTATACGAAATTTTAAATATTTTTTTATTAATTTGTTTTAGTTCAAAATGTTTTCTGTTTAGACTAAAATAGAATATAATAATTTAACATAAAATATCATAATGCCGTTTACAAGTGAAGATGCTAAAAAATACGGTTCACAAACAAAACGAGGTCCAGGTAAAAAACAAGCTGAGATTAAAGAATTAGTGACAAAGCTGGTTGAACATGGAATGAAGAATGCAGTCAAGAAACTGAACAAAGTTGACACCCCTGACAAATACTTGGACATAATCACAAAATATATGCAATACGTTTTGCCAAAAAATGTTGATGTAACAAGCAAGGGTGAAAAGATTGAAATCAATATAAGCAAAGAAGAAAACGATGTCTAAACCAAACAGAAAATCAATGCGATTTGGAGAATCGAAAACCAAACAAATTGCATCTATTGACATTTCAAAAGAATGTGGTGAAAACAAAATGTATTATGAAAACTATGTAAACAGTGAACATTTAGTACATGATTTATTAAAATTAGACAATTCATATATACCTTTGAATGTTTGAACAAACCGAAGTACAAGAGCAGTCAACAAGTGTATTGATCAACAATAAGCATTCGTTGTTGGTTGGTGGTTCACGTTCAGGTAAGACGTTCAAGTTCTTGCGTACAATGGTTATCAGAGCGTGCAAACACAAATCAAGGCATCTAATCTTACGTCAAACATTTAACGCTGTAAAAATCTCAATCTGGCATGATACATTTCCAAGTATGATGTCGTTGTGTTTTCCAAACCTAACATATAAAGAAAATAAGTCAGATTGGTTTATTGAATTGCCAAATGGTTCACAAATCTGGTTTGGTGGTCTTGATTCAAAAGAACGGACTGAAAAAATACTTGGTAACGAATATTCAACAATCTTTTTTAATGAGATTAGCCAAATGAATTACGACAGTGTAATAATGGCTTTAACTCGATTGGCTGAACGTTCAGGACTGAAAACAAAAGCGTATTATGATTGTAACCCTCCTTCTCCTGCTCACTGGTCTTATAAGTTATTCATTAAGCATCAAAATCCAATTAACAATATACAAGTTGATAAAACTATGTATGGAACGATGCTTATGAATCCGATGGACAATGCTGATAACATAGACCCTGACTACATAAAGGATATACTCGAACCAATGCCAGACCGTCAACGTAGAAGATTTTTATTAGGTGAATGGGTTGCTGATATTGAGGGTGCATTATGGAAACAATCACTAATTGATAACAATCGTGTTACTGAAGCACCTGAACAATATCAAAGAGTTGTCGTTGCTATTGACCCGGCAACAACCAGCAAAAGAAATTCAGACGAAACAGGAATTGTTGTCGGTGGAATTGGCTTCGATGGTAATTGTTATATTATTGAAGATTTATCAGGCAAATATACTCCAGACCAATGGGCAGGAATAGCAATATCAGCTTATGTACGTCATAAAGCAGACCGTATAATCGCTGAAGTAAATCAGGGTGGTGATATGGTCGAAACGATTATTAAGAACATTCATTCAGGAGTTAGTTACCAATCGATAACAGCATTCAGGGGCAAAGCGCTTCGAGCCGAACCAGTTGTGCATCAATATGAGCAGGGATACGTCAAGCACGTTGGAAGTTTTCACGAACTTGAAACACAAATGACAACCTGGATACCCTCAGAGGGACATAAGTCACCTGATAGGCTCGATGCTCTTGTTTATGTTGTAACAGATTTAAAAGTTAAGCAAACTATAACACCGAAAATAGTATGGGCATAATTAAAAAGATTAAGCAAATAAGACAATTATTCAAATTCGATTTGAGTATGCCTGTATCAAGTATTTTATCAGGTGTTGCTATTTGGTCAGGTACAAAGAAGAAAGATTCAATAGATGCTTATTCAACAAATATTGATGTTTACCGTGTTATCAATAAAGTGACCGATGCCATCAAAACAATTCCAGTTGTATTGAATGAAGGACAAGGCGCAGATAAAAAGCAGATTGATAATCATGAATTGCTGAAACTGTTAAACAGACCGAATCGTGACCAGACATGGAGTGAATTTCTTGTATCAGCTTGTTCAATGAAAATGATAACGGGTGATGGTTTTATTTTCGCACCATCTCATATTGACGGAGCGAACAAAGGCAAACCGTCCGAGATGTGGATAATACCATCGCAATACATGACTATTGTATATGATAAAAGTGTTGGACTTGTAACAGGTTATAAACTTCAAATGGATGGTGTTGAAAAAAACTTTTTAGCTGAAGATGTTATACATTATAAACAATTCAATCCAAATATCGAGGGTGATGGTCGCAGTCTTTATGGAATGTCGAAATTAATACCTGGAAGTCGAACCATAGCTGTATCTTCAGAGGCACAAACATCTCAAAAGAAATCATTTCAAAACTCAGGTGCTGCTGGACTAATAACTTATGATGGTTCAAAGGTTGCAATGGGTCAATCAGGACAATCATCAATGACGCAAGACTGGGAACAAGGATATACTGGTTCAATCAATCAAGGTAAAACAGCTTGGTTAAACTTCGATGCTAAATGGCAAAAGATAGGAATGTCACCTGTTGACTTGCAAACAATCGCAGCACAACAACATACATTGAACGGGATTGCTGGACTGTATAACGTGCCGATGGAACTTGTCAATCCTGAAGCAAAACAATCTTATCAATCACCAAAAGAAGCACGTAAAGCACTTTATACTGAAGCAGCAATTCCAGAATTTTTAGAACTACTGAATGCACTGAGCAAACATTTAGTACCACTGTTTGATAAAGCTAATAGTATTTGGCTTTGGTATGACAAATCAGATATTGACGCACTGCAAACAGATAGAAAATCTCAGGTCGAATGGCTTGAAAAAGCATGGTGGTTGACACCAAACGAAAAGCGTGCTGTTATGGGAATTGAAGAAAGCACTGAAATTGATATGGACACTGTTTGGACACCGAGCAATTTATTACCGATAAACCAAGAAGATATTTCAAAACCAGTAAAAGAATAATTAATGGCGCAACTCAATTCAAGACAATGGCAAATAATTAACAGGAAGCGTTCTCGTTTCTTCAGAAAGTACTCACGTGCTTTTGCTATTGCTTTGGGTAAACAGATTGAAAGAGTTGAAAAGAATATATTAATTGATTTCAATACAATAATTGATAGAGTGCCTGAATTAGTTAATACACAAGATTTACACGAACCGTATGTTAATTTATATAAAGAAGCAGGTGGGTGGTTTGCTTTAGACACTTACAAAGGATTGTTTAAACAAGATGAGCAAATGATGTTGTCTGTTTATGAACAATCGCTTGAAGAATACGGAAAATTTATTGCAGCTCAAAGAGTGACAGAAGTAACACAAACGTCAATAAATGAAGCACGAAGAATATTAAAACCAATAATAGCTGAATCACTTGATGAGGGGTTCGGTGTTGAAAAAACTGCAACAAATATTAAAAAGCGTTTTGGTGTTGAATATGGTAAAAACCAAAGATGGCGAGCCAAAAGAATTGCACAAACTGAATTAATAGGTGCAAGTAATCAAGGTGCTTTAGAAGCTGCAAGGTCTGTTGACTTTCCAGTTGTTAAACAATGGCTTGCAGGTGGTCCGAACGTCAGAGATACACACGCTGCTGTAAATGGTACAAGATTACCACTTGAACAAGATTTTGCAGTCGGTTCAGGACTTGGAAACGGACCAGGCGACCCGAATTTACCTGTTGAAGAAATAGTTAATTGTCATTGTGCTTTGAGTACAAGACCAGCAAAATAAAATTAAATATTATGAATATACTTTACAAAGCAATTCAAAACGGTGCGATAAAAGATGTTGACACAAAGACGGGTGTTGTAACTGGATATTTCAGTTCATTCGGTGTGCTGGATTCATACGGTGATATTGTTATGCCGGGTGCTTTTAAGCGTTCAATACGTAACAACGGACCGAAAGGTGGCGATGTTAAAAACAGTTCTATATATCACTTATGGAATCATTCATCTGAAATTGTTGGAAAGCCACATAAATTAAAAGAAGATAAATTCGGTCTTTACTTTGAAACTAAAATGGATTCAAGGCGTGAATTTGTAAAGGATAAATTATTGATGTATGAACAAGGCGTTATCAATCAACATTCGATTGGATATTCTACAATTAAATCAACACTTGTAAATGACAGTAAAGGAAAACGACAACATACAGAATTAAACGAAGTAAAACTATTTGAAGGTTCAAGTGTGTTGTGGGGTGCTAATCCAGATACACCATTCACAGGATTTAAAGCAAAAGATATAAAAGATAAAATAATCGAACTAAATGAACGATTTGAACTATTTACAAAAGAAATAAAGGATGGTAAATATACAGATGAAACAGTAATATTACTTGATATTGAAGCTATGAAAATACAAGACATGATTAATTCACTCAAAGCTGTTGACCCGATTGTTAAACCAATCACTCAGGACTTTGACCCGAAAGAGGCGATAGATAGTTTCATGGCTGGTTATAAAAAATAAATAATTAAAGAAATAATGGAAAAAAAAGAATTAGACGTATTATTCAAAGAATTTGGAAGCAAGATTGCAACCGACGTTGAAGCTCAATGCAAAGAAATTGATACAGCTTGGACTGAAGGACGTGATGAAGTTGCTGCTGAATTAGAAAAGTCTTTTAATGAAAAATATTCCAAAGTCGATGGACTGCTTGAAACAATGCAGAAGCAAATTGACCGTCAGGATAACGACATTAAAAATGGACTTTCGCCTAATGATAAGATTGTAAAATCTTTCAGTGAGGTTGTGAACGAGAATTTAAAAAGCGATAAGTACAAGGAATTTTCAAAAGCTAAAAAAGGTGAATTTGTTTTCAACTACAAGGCTTCTGATATGACAAGAGGTTCTTTTATCTCTGGCGAGATACCTATTGCTGACCAAGAGCCGGGCGTTATTGGTAAAACACCATTTCGTCAAACTTTCATGCAAAACATAGTTCCTGTTGGTTTTACAAGCAATTATTCTATCGCATGGATTGATAGAAGTGCAGAGAACAACGATGCTGCTGTAAGAGCCGAAGGCGGTGCTTATGCACAATCAGATGTAACATACACACGCAGAACATTAGCAATGAAATCACTTGCAACTTATTACAAAGTAAGTGATGAAATGATGGATGATATTGATTTTCTGGCTTCTGAAATTCGTTCAGAGGGTGTTGGTCAGATGGAACGGCTACTTGATTCTCAGTTGTTGACTGGCTCTGGCTCTGGAAATAATTTGACAGGGATTCAAGCCAATGCAACTGCATTTAGCGCACCAACAGGAACAGCACTTCAGTATGATGACGCAAACAATTACGATGCCATCAGGGTTGCAGCACTTCAAGCAAGCACTGCAAATTATATACCTGATACCGTTATCTTGCACCCGACTGATTGGGAATTGACACTTGCTACAAAAGATTCAGATGGCAGTTATGTAATTGCTCCTGGTCTTATTAGCGCAGGTAATGTATTTACTTATCAGGGATTGCGTGTTGTTGCAAATACTGGACAAACTCAAGGAACGATTGATGTATTTGATTCGACTAAAGCAAAGATTTTTATTCGTCAGAATATAGTTGTTAAACTTTGGGAACAGAACGAAGATGATGCAATCAATGGATATAAAACTATCACTTTTGTTGCACGTGGTAACCAAAGAATCTCAGCCGAACATTATGGCGCATTTATCAACGGGACTTTGTCTGCAATAAAATTGGCTATTAATAAAGTTTAAATAAAGGAGATATATAAGATGAAAAAAATACTATTCGTTTTTACTATTGTCCTTCTAACTTTAAATAGTTTTGGGCAAGAAGGTGCTAACAATGCAATGTCAGGCACTACGCTAACAAATGCAGTCGCTAATGCAAGTGATTCAACTCGTGCGTTGACTGGGAACTATATTGTAACATTAGAAGCTACATTTACTCAGGCATCTGGAACAACTGCCGGGAAGGCTTATCTTTCTGGTTCTGTTAACGGTGGGACTTCTAAATGGGCACGTGTTACATATACAGAGGGTGAGACCATATTTCACGCCTCCGATAGCTCTAAAGTCGCAAGACAAGGAAGTGAATTTACTTTAGCGGATGCACTTCATATATCTGTTACGGTCAAGAGTTCACCGTACCGATATTATAAATGGTCGTATGCACCCTCAGGAACACAGTCAACAACTGTTGAGGAGAGATATACTTTCAAGACCATAAAATAAATTGATTTAAAAGGGTTAGTTCCCACGCAGGGAACTTTCCCTTTAACTAAAACACAAAAAAATGGTATATAAACTAATTGAATTTTTAAAAGAATACAAAGTTGTTGAATCACATGAACAGCTTTATGAATTTTACATGAAGAACGGCAAGAAATTCAAAAGAGCCAAAATGATTGATAGGGGTGGTGAAGAGATTCCAGAAATCAAAACACATTACAAAGTTCTTTATAAAAAAGGTGATGTTGTTGAAATTGATTCAGGTGTTGCACTCGGACTTATTAAAGAAGGTTATGCAAAACTGCTTCAAACACTTGTATCACGCAAAATTAGAATACAATCTGAATATGCAGATTTTACTGACCTGATTGTCAAACTTGGAATTGAAGCACACCAGAAAAAAGAAGTAAAAGAAAAACCAGCACCGAAAGCAAACAAAAAGCATAAAGGAGCTGAACATACAAAATAATAATATTATGGGTTTACAAGTCGTCAGAAATGTTGCAACATCGTTGGCAGTAACAGCAGCAGAAGCAAAATTGTATATGAAAACCAATTATGGTACTGATGCTAATGAAGATAATATTGTCGAGGAATTGATTTATTCAGCTCAGCGTTTTCTTGAAGATATGGGTGGTTTTTCTATTGCTTCAAGTACATGGAAAGCATGGAGTGATAGACCTTGTGATTTGCGTGAATTTATTATTCCGATGCAGCCAATTATCTCGATTCAATATGTTTACAGAATTGATGACATTGGAACTGAAACAGCTTTGACACTAAATACTGATTATTACAAAAAAGGTCTGACTGATTTAACATTGTTTTTCTCTGCTGATAGTTCAGACGGTGTTCCACGTGGCGGTAATGTTGCAAATTATTATCCTATTCGTGTTGAATACACAGCAGGTCATGCAACCGTACCAGATGACTTGAAAATTGCAGTTATGACACTTGTTGCTGAAAATTATATAAATAGAAAAGATACAACGATGACAGGTATTCAAATCGTTCCACATACAGCGATTCAGAAAACAGCGGGTTATTGTAGACAAAGAATATTTTAAATGGCGAAAGATTACGTTGACATAGGACATTTAAATAACAAATTAATTGTTAAATCAGTTAATCCAACAACTGATTCAGGTGGTGGTGCAACTGAAGGAACGCCAACAACTGTAACAACAATTTGGTGCAATATTAAACCAATGACAGGCAACAGAGCTTTAGAATTTGCTCAAATAACAAATGGCAAACCCTATGAAATAGTAATTAATTACCCGATTGGTGATTTCACGATTGATGAAACTAATATATTAACATTCGACAGTAGAATATTAACTGTTCATTCTGTTGTACAAATTGACGAAAGTTTAAAACAATACAAAATTATTGCTTATGAAAAAGTTTAGATTATTATTTTTAATTGCTTTGTTTCCATTGCTTGCATTTAGTCAAAACAACAAAACTGATGTTGTTGTATTTACCGACTTAGCTATTGCAGATAGCTCTTCAGCAGCCTTGACAACTTCAAGGGAATATTATAACTCTGTCCATGTTTCTTGGACTACGGCAGGTGGAACGCTTAATGCTACGGCTGAGATTGAAACATCAAATTATGCAGACAGCTTGTTTGTTGATTATGCAGCAAATATGTCATTTACGCTTGATGCTGCATCGGGTTCAAGGATATTTTCATTCGGTGGTCCGACAAATACTGCTGGTAGTAAATATTTTAAGCTGAAAATTATTGATAACGCTTGTACGGGTGCAGTGATTCAGGCAAAGTGGACAAGAGAATCGGTAAGATAAAATTATGGGTGGCGTAAGAATAGAAACAGAGGGATTAGCTGGTGTTTTAAGAAATCTTGATTTGACTAATAAGAAAATAAAAACAGAAGTCAGAAATGAGATTATTAAAGCAGCTATGGATACTGTTGCCGATGTTAAAGAAGACCCTGTTTATCCAAAAGACACTGGGAGATTAAAGGCTTCATTTACATTTTTTCATTCAAGACGCAGGTCAAAATCTTATAAAGATGAAGATGGAAATACATTTATTTCAACATTAAAAGGATTAAGAATAGCACCAGGCGAATTATCAGCAGCAGTAGGAACAAATGTTGATTATGCTGAATATATTGAGTTTGGAACAAAAACACGTTCACATCGTTTTGGACATCATAAATTAACAAATGCTTTTGAGAAACGACAAGACGAATTATTAAAAACATTAAGAAAAATGTTTTCAGGGAAATCAACAGCATTAGTGAAATTATAAATAAATACGGATAAGTTATGGCTATGACTTTGCCAGATTGGACAGTAATAAAAGAAGCATTTTACACTCAGTTAAATGGGAATGTTGGTGCGACTGTTTACTCAGCTGTCCCACATAACGCTTCATATCCTTATGTAGAAATTTCAGATGTAACAGGTTTTGAAGATTCAGCAAAAGACACTTTTATATTTAATTCAACTTGTGGTATTGAAATAGTAACAGCTTATAAAGGTCAAGGAAGTCAAAAACAAATGAATGATATTGCAAGTTCAATTATTTCAATAATGCGAGCATCATTTTCGGGATATGTTGCAATTACAGGTTATAAAATTATAGCAATGTCAGTTGATAACAATTTTAACATTACAGACGAAACAGACCAAAATAAAATATTTAGAAAATTATTAAGATTCAGATATATTGTAGTTCAAAATTAAAAAATTAAAAAATTAAAAAATTATGGCTTTAAAGAACGGAACAGACATTCAACTGCGCATCGCTGGAACATGGGTCGCAGCCGAAACAGACACCTCGCTTTCGATGGCAGCCGATATGTTGGACGCCACGACAAAGTCAAGCACTTCAGCAGCAAAAGAATATTTAGCTGGAGAAACAGGTGGAACAATTACAGTAACAGGACTTTACGACCCTGCACAAGTTCAAGGTGGAAATGATGTTATTACATTGCTTCAACTTCGAGCTTCGGTTGCAATCGTATGGGGTGAAGCAACAACAGCAGTAAAATTATTTACTTGTTCAGGTCTTATTTCTGGCGTGACTGTAAACGGACCAAAAAATGACGTTGCAAGTTATTCAGTAGACATTCAAATTACAGGTGTTGTTGTAGAGGATTCAATTTAAAAATTAAAACGATATGGCTTTAAAAACAGGAACAGATATTCAATTAAAAATTAACGCTTCGTATATAGCAGCCGAAACTGATACGTCAATGAGTATGGCTGCCGATATGCTGGATAAGACCACAAAATCTTCGGCATCTGCTGCTAAAGAATACATGGCAGGCGAAACGGGCGGAACGATTACGGCAACTGGATTATATGACCCATCGCAAACAATGGGTGGAAATGATATAATCGCACTATTGCAAGCGAAAGCATCAGCGACAGTAATATGGGGTGAAGGAACAACAAACGTAGATTTGTTTTATTGTAC
>Ga0080013_1004818_pt1 | contig 13011 bp, 9 predicted proteins | sample ETNvirenome_6_85_FD_69236 | JGI IMG/M metagenome (GOLD analysis project Ga0080013, IMG submission 69236) | Marine viral communities from the Pacific Ocean - ETNP_6_85 (SPADES assembly) (version 2) | ecosystem: Environmental > Aquatic > Marine > Oceanic | place: Pacific Ocean | collected 2013-06-19 | reverse complement strand
TACAACAACACTGACAGCGAGGTTTGTTATCTCTTGTTTTCTCCAGTTTTCCAGTTTCGTGATTTATATGCTTTCTTATGGTCCTGCTCATTTATATTCTGCTTTCTTTGTTCCTCTCCAGTCTGGAAATTCAGTTCTTCCAAAGCCAGGTCCGTATGCAGTATGCAGGTGAACAGTTGTTCCGTGTTTAACAAAAACTTGTCCCCAGTCTTCAAATTTTAGTCCAGGAACATCCATTTCACTCACGTTCATATATACACCGTTAGAGATTAAAATGTGATCATTGTCTCCTGCGTCCATGCATCTCTGCGCCATGTTAATTCCGTGGCCGCTGACGTTTGGGTTGTTGTTTATGTCCTTTACTGGCACTACTGGGCCAGTATATAGCCCATTCCTTAATCCTATATCTGTGCTCTTGTAACATTTCCTGCCAACATCAACAGCGCATTTAAATGCCGCATGCACACTGTTGAAAAATACTAATGCCATGCCATCGCCTGTGGGCAAGATAATTAATTTGCCTTGTCTCTGTGCTTGTTGGTATTCTTGAGTGCCCTTAACTATAGCTATAAGGTCGTCCATTACTTTCTTTTGCATTGCGGTACTCTTCTTAGAGTACCCTACTATATCCATAAAATATGTGTGTGACTCGCATGGGCTATCGTACGTAATGGAGTCGCCCTTACATCGAAAGGGGTCTTCTCCGCGTTTCCATTTTATAACCCGAGATTTCTTTATTCTTTCTTCGTCTTCTTTGATTTTGTCAGAAGCTTCTTTTATGCGCGCACTCCTCTCTTCGTGTTCTTTTTGAGATGCGGCTTCACGAGCTTCTCTGTCCGCCTTTGATTCAGTCATCTTGCCCCATAGACTTTTGGGAGCTTGTTTAACCTCTTTGAAGTCTATGGATTTGTATTTCCTGGGATCTTTAGCTACGCCAACTTTTGTACTAGATTCCATTTTGTGTTGTTTTGCCTTGTTTCTGTTTGGGTTTTTAAGGCAGCCCTTGGATTTTAAGTATTTTAGTAGTTCTTCATGGTTATTGTCATTGGCAATTTCGTACGCGTTTAATTGTCCGTCGTGGCAAGAACCGTTTGGGTTAGCTTTGTGTTCGAACAATAATTCGCATATTTCTTTATTATTTTGTTCAACTGCATAATGAAGAGCCATCCAGCCTCGGCCGTCTCTTCCATTTACTTTTATAGACTCGTCTTCCAAAAGGGTTTCTATTTCGTCTATATCCTCCATTTGAATGGCTTGGTGTAAATCGAGGTCATTTCCGTAAAAAGTGCCACCTTTTTCCTTTAAGTTGGTAACGATTTTTAAGCGATTTGGGCCGTCAGCAACATCCATAGGGTACACGATGGGATCTTTAGCATGTTCGTTTTTTTTCAACGCGAGATTCCAGTCGCTCTGCTTTTCTCCCTGAGGAGGCGCGCTTTTAATATTTGGGTTGACTCCTGCGTTTAATATTATCTGAACAACTTTAGCTTTACTAAAGTTGGCTGCATAATGTAAAGGGCTCCAGCCCAGTTCTTCGTCAAGAGACAGTATAGCCTTTTTGTTTGCAAGAGCCTGCTTAATTCCCTTGATATTTCCGTTTTTAGCGAAAGAATGTAAGTCCACGATATTTTTACACGTTTTTTATGGGGAAATAGTGTAACCATATTTGAAACTTTATATCGTTATGGCAAAAAGGAACAGGGTAATCTACCAAAATGAGTTGCTAATGGTATCTCCTTCGGCAACGGGTAACCAAAATTTAAATGGGGACGGCAGGCCAGGAGAGAGCCTGCTTCGTCAAATAAAGCGTGTTCAGAGTATTAATTACGGGTTTGCCGTTAACAGGACAGACGCTTATCAATATGGCCAGCTGGCCCGAATAGACTCTCCCGCGCTCAACCCACCAACCGTTTCTTTGGATTTTTCTTATTATTTGACTGACGGCAAGAACGAGCATCTTCTAGGCTTTGATAATACTGACTCCTCAAATTTCCTTCATAAAAATTTCATTAATGACGGAGAAGGCAAAAATTATTATGTTTATACTGGCCCAGAAGGAAGAGATGCCGTTGGAACTATAGCACAGATAGAAGCTCAATCAGACGACAGCAAATCGGTCATAGCGATTGGCAACGGTTTTGTCACTAACTATTCAGTCAATGCTGCTATTGGGGGAATGCCCACGGCAACTGTTTCTGTAGAGGGGGCCAATATAACGGCGGACGCTGGAAAAGGCGGAACTAACCCTGCAATCGACCCGACAAACGGAACGCAATACACAAATAAATATCAGGTTCCCAATGAATACATAGTGACTGGAGGTGGCCCATCATGCTTGTTACCTGGGGATATTGAAGTAGGTCTGGGCGACGCCTCTTTATTGAGCGCGGTTACTGACGACAACACAACAACAGCATCGCACATTCAAAGCGTTGCAATAGATTTGCCGCTCAGCAGAACAACATTAAACAGAGTAGGAAGCGCTTTTGGATATGCCAAGGTTCTCGACGTTCCGATCAAGGCAACCGTTTCGGTTTCCGCGATTTTAGCTGATAAAAAATCATCGTCAAAATCTTTATTTACAGAACTTTTTGCACAAAATAAAACCGACTTAACTGTAGCCTTACGAGAGCCAAGCTCTGCTGGCTCAAGACAGGGAAATAAAAAAGTTGAATTTACCTTTCACAACGCCGTTTTGGAGTCTGAAAACACCGCAGGGGCCATTGGTGATAATCGCACGGTGGATTATGTTTTTAGCACTACCGTGGGCGATCCGAGTGCCGCTAGCGTAGCTGGAAGCAGCGCGGGTTCAGTACAAATGACTTCTTCTGGGGTTTATGAGTTGTTACAGGTTATTGAAACGGGGGTTTCAACGGACATATCTAATCAAAAGTTTAATGACATTGGATATGGACACGCAGTTGCTGCAAATGATGAAATTTTAGCGGTTGGGGCGAGCGGTTTTTCAAATAGTAACGATATAGAACTCGGTGCAGTTTATATTTATAAAAACAAGAAAGGGATGTACACGCAGCAGCAGCTTACATCTGGCCAAGAACAGGCCGTAGGCCTGGACAATTCCTCCTACCTTTTTACCGAGGCTACAACTACGGACACAAATTTTGGTTTTGACGTGGCGGTTAGTCCGCAAAACCTTATTGCCGCCGCACAACTTGATCCGCTTTTCGGGGGGATCGTCAGCGCTGTTGCAATATTTCACCCAAATGACGATTCAACGTCTTGGACGGTCAATGATGTGGTTACTGGTATAATAGACGCAGGCGACACCATCCGTCTTGGCCAAAGTTTAGCCTTCAATAAAGAACTAAGCGGAACAACTCAATGGCTAGTAGCAGGCGCTCCATTAGCTGGCAGCGGAGCCAATGAAATGGGCAACGTTCATGTTAGATATGGCACAAAGGGTGAAGTCAATAGTTTCGTTGGGTATGAGCTTCCCAAGACATCATCGGAGGTGGCGGGCGCAACAGTACATGACGCAAATGAGCGGTTTGGAACGTCGGTCGCCATGCACGGAAATCTTATAGTTGCAGGAGCACCAGGATATAGTGCACAATCTGGTGTTGCATATGTTTATGCTGCGGACGGAACAGGTCCACACACAGCTGCCTCGTCTTGGGTTGAAGTCGCTAAATTGACGGGCGCGACCAGCACTGCCAATTCCGAATCTTTCGGATATGCGGTTGATATACATGGGACCACAGTTGCTGTTGGCCAGCCTAGTGGCCATGCAAATACTCGAGGCGCAGTTCATGTATTTAATGCGGGCTCAGCATACAGAAAATGGACTCATTCCGTTGAGTTAACTGCAGATAACGCTGGTCCTGGTGACCGATTTGGCAAGTCTGTTTCGATGCCCAATAGTAGCACGATTGTTGTTGGCGCTCCTAATGAAGATTCAGTAAAAACAAACGCTGGTTCTGTATATGTATTTACTGGAGGAGGCTCTAGTTGGGCACAAACACAGAAAATAACATACAGCGGCGTAGCAGAAAATGATTATTACGGTTATTATAATAGTAGTCTAGCAGCAACTCAAAAAGAAATCTTTGTTGCTGGAAATCCAGGCGTAGGAAACCCAGAAAAAGCAATTCGTTATCGAATTTAATTTCTTTAAGTGTAATATATATTGATGGCAATTTTACCATCAATAACAATGTTTACTTTACAAACATGGCCAGAAAAACAGCTTCACGGTCGGTGTCTGATGCGGATGTTAGTTGCGAAATTGACGAACGAGAAATTTTAGATTTTATTTCACCATTGAAGAAAAAAAAGATAAAACTCAACCCAGTAAAATTCACAGAAAAACAAAAAGAATTCCTCAAGCTCTCAATAGCCAAAAACACAAAGGCTATGTTTATTCGCGGCCCCGCAGGCACAACCAAGACATATTTAGCGGTATACAGTGCTCTTCAACTTTTTAATATCAATAACGATTATGATATTATTTATATTCGCACGATAGCAGAAAGCGGCGAAAAAGGCCTGGGAGCACTGCCAGGAGATGTTGCGGAAAAGTTTAATCCATTTATGTTGCCGTTAAACGATAAGCTTGAAGAGATGATTTCGCCACAAGACCGAGTCTTTCTGGAGCAAAAAAAGATCATAAACGCTTTGCCTGTAAATTATTTACGTGGATCGAATTGGATTGATAAAATTATTATTGCAGATGAATCTCAAAACTTTACGTTTAAAGAGTTAACCACGTTAATAACAAGAATTGGGAAAAATACTAAATTATTTATCTGCGGAGACCCCATGCAAAGCGATATTAATGGCAAAAGCGGATTTGACAGAATGTCAGATATCTTCAATAATCAAGAGTCTGCGGATAACGGCATTCATTGCTTTGATTTTACAAAAGAAGATATACTAAGAAGCGAAATACTAAAGTTTATCGTGGAAAAAATAGAGCTGGCAAACCTGTCAGCAAACAAGCCTGCAGGAAAAACAAAAAGAAAAAGTCAGTAAAGATTGTGTAACGTATAAATAGAAAAATTTATAAAAACATAATAATATAAATTATGCCATTTACTTACTGTACAGAATGTGGTTACAAAAATACATTTACCACGAGAAAAGCTAAATTTTGTGCTGGCTGTGGCCAATCGCTATTAGAAGAAGAAACAACAAGCAAAGCGAATTCTACTCGTCTGCGGTCAGCACAAGCCAATTTCCAACAAGAAGATGATTCTGGAGGGGGAATTCCTGATATACAAAAACTAGAATACACTGTTGACCGAGTGGACAAGAGCCCAACTATCGGCGATTTGATCAATACAAAAAACGAAGGGGGCCAGCGACCTAAGAAAAAAGCAATAGGAAGCTCTAAGGCCTTAAGTCTCGAAGAGTTCGAGGCGGAGTCTATGCAAGAATGCGCCAGCTCAGTAAATCGCTCAACAGGCCATGGGAAGACCTAAAAAAATAAAATATGAAGATAGAATTGATGTTATTGACGGGGAACTCCAAAAAAGAAAACATAAATGGCATCTAAATGCGGTAGCTTGGTTTGATTTTCAGGACGTAGAGCAAATTATACGTTTTCATATTTTTAAAAAGTGGAATCAGTGGGATCAAAAACGACCCCTTGAACCCTGGATTAATAAGATTATATCCAACCAGTTGAAAAATATTTTGCGTAATAACTATAGCAACTTTGCGCGCCCATGCTTAAATTGCCCCTTTAATCAATCACATCAACAAGAATCAGTCCACGGTAACTTATGCGCCTTTACGCCAAGCGGAACTCAGTGTAATGAATGCAAGCTGTACGCTAAGTGGGAAAAGGGAAAAAAGCATGCGTACGATATCAAACTACCGCTTGCGTTAGAGAATCATCATCAAGAGGTTTTTTCAATTGCCTCGCGTGAGTTTGACCTGATTAACTCTATTGGCAAGTTGCATATAGAGATGAAATTAATATTAACCAAAAAACATTATGAAGTTTATGAAGATTTGTTCGTAAAGAACTTGCCAGAAGACGAAGTGGCAAAAAAGCTCGGATATACTACTAATGAAAAAAACAGAAAAGCTGGTTATAAGCAAATCAAAAATTTAAAAAAGATGTTTAAAGAAAAAGCCATAGTTGTGATTGAACAAAAAGACATTATAATTACAAACCATGAATCTAACTAAAGAAGAAGAACAGTTGATCAGAAACAACTATAAAGCAATATCTGATTTAACGAGATTAACCCAAATGGTTTCTGGGAATGACAGTCTTGACGGTCGAAGCAAAATTGGGCGAGCAATCAGAAAGTTCATGGTAGAGCAGGGCTTAAACTATGAAACAAGCAGCTATCAGAAAATTGATGATATAATCTTAACCGACGAAGAGAAAGAATTTCTAGATTCTCATGCAGGGCAAAACATGAGCAGCATACAACTTGCGGAGCTTCTTTGGCCAGACAGGGAAATTAAAAAACTATCCAAAGAGCAAAGAGTTGTGGCAGATTATGTTAAAAACCATCATCCTGATTTTGTTCGCACAGACGAAAATGCATTAGGCATAAAGTACAGTCCGCCAAAAGCAATGTCTAGGTCTATTAAAAAAATTAACGATTTTGCTGGAAAAGACTTAAATGAAAGCAAGTTGCAAATGCAAGATAAAAAGTGCGCTGAAACTTTAATGGGCTCTTTGTCGAGCCCACGGTTTTTGCAGGTTATCAATAATTATACTGCGCAGGAGGATCGAGAGTTGTTTGAAGCAGAGTTTGTCAGATGTGTTTGGGATAAACCTGATTTAACTTCTGATGAGATTAATTTGTATATAAATGTATGTATGGATTACATTAATCTTAAGCATATTGAACACCAAAAAGCAAAACTTAATTCAATGTTTGATGAAGCGCAGGATCAACAAGAGTTTACAATTAGGTTGACAGAAATTTTAAAAACAAAAAGCGAAGAATACAACCAGTGTGCTTCGCGAATGGATAAATTGATTACCAAGCTAAATGGTGATCGCGCTAAAAGAGTTGCTTCAAGAAACGAACAGACGGCAAGCGTATTGAACATAGTGCAGTTATTCCAGGAAGAAGAACAGCGCGCCATTATGGTTAAGATGGCAGAGATGCAAAAGCAAATCATCAAAAAGGAGGCCGACGAATTGGAGACTATGTCTGATTGGAAATCTAGAGTGCTGGGAGTAAGGAGAGAAGATGTCATTTAACTGTCAAGAATGTAAAAAAGAATTCAGTACAGAGGCCTCTTTGCACAGGCATGTCAAAATGCATGATATGAATTTAGCGGATTATTATACAAAACATTTTCCGCGAAAAAACTTATTAACTGGCGAGCTTCTTCCTTTCAAGAATAAAGCTGACTACTTTGAAAAAGATTTTTCTACGTATAGTCAATTATTAAAATGGTGCCATGCTAATTCGCCAGAAAAAGTAAAAGAATATTCGCTAAGTAAACTTAAAAAAAGAATCAAAGACAAAGAGCTTAATTTTGGCCCGACGCACCTTGAGTTGTTGTTGAGCGAACTGCCCACCGTAGACATTTACAAAAAGCTTTTCACAAGCTACTCTCATGCATGCAGTCAAGCTGGAGTAACGCCAATGCTTTACAGAAAACTGCCAAAGAGCTTTTTTGACGCTGAAGATTTTGAGGATTTACAAATAGTTGTTGACACGCGAGAGAACCACCCATTACCATTTAAGAATACGAAAAAATTCGCCCTGGATTTTGCCGACTATACCGCAAGCGGAAGTAGATACGATTATACTTTTGTCGAGAGAAAAAGCGAAAGCGATTTTAAGTCAACCATGTCTCAGGGCTATTCCAGATTCAGGCGCGAGATATCAAGGGCCAAGGCAATGGACAGCTATGTGTTTATTGTGATTGATAGCGACATAAGAAAAATAAAAAAACAAAACCACTTTGCCCCCCATCCCGCAAACTTAAAATTTATCTTTCATAATATGAAAGCTTTGTGTCATGAATTCCCCGAAACATGTCAGTTTGTTTTTACTGGAAACAGAACAACGTCAATTGACATTATTCAAAGAATTTTATATTTTGGAAGAAAAATATGGCGTTGCGATTTACAATACTATATAGACGCAAGAAATTATGGCTTGGCAAGAAGGCAATCAAAAACTAAGACCGAACAAAAACCGCGATATAAACGAGCGACTTCTCAACCCCAACCTCGGGTTCCTTGATGAAAGAGAAGCAAAATTACTTTTATATCAATTCTTAAGGGAAAATACTACTTTCGCGGTAGATTTGCTTATGGGTATTAAACTGTTTCCGTTTCAGCATATGTCTGTCAAGGCGATGTTTGAAACCGATTACTATATGGGCGTTTGGTCTCGTGGTATGTCAAAGTCATTTACCACCGCTATCTTTGCGGCACTAGACGCCATGCTGAACCAAGGAGTTGAAATTGGAATTCTATCCAAGTCCTTCAGGCAGGCAAAAATGATATTCAAGAAAATTGAAGATATTGCGGCAAAACCCGAGGCCGCTTTGTTTGCTCAATGCATCACCAAAAAAAGCAAAAGCAACGATGAATGGCTAATGGAGATTGGCCGATCAAGGATTCGAGCACTGCCCTTAGGTGACGGTGAGAAGTTGCGCGGTTTTAGGTTTCACAGGATTATTATTGATGAATTTTTGCTAATGCCAGAGAGAATTTACAACGAGGTTATTGTGCCGTTTTTGTCTGTTGTAGAAAACCCAACACAAAGAGAAGATTTATACAATTTAGAAACTAAATTAATAGACGAAGGAAAGCTGACCGAGGAGGAAAGGTACTCGTGGCCAAACAATAAGCTTATTGCTCTTTCTTCTGCTTCTTACAAGTTCGAGTACATGTATAAACTGTATACTCAATTTGAAAATCTTATATTTAACCAGGGGTCTACTGATACCGCGCACAGAACGATCATGCAGTTTTCTTATGATTGCGCGCCAACGCAATTATACGATCAAAATCTACTTAACCAAGCAAAATCAACAATGAGCCAAAGCCAGTTTGATCGAGAGTTCGGGGCCGTTTTTACGGATGACAGTAGTGGTTATTTTAAAATTTCAAAAATGGCAGATTGTACGATTCCAGACGGAGAAGATCCCTCTGTCGAGATTTCTGGCGAAGCGGGCGCAGAATATTTAGTTTCTTTTGATCCGAGTTGGGCAGAAAGCGAAAGCTCAGATGATTTTGCAATTCAAGTTTTTAAATTAAACGCAGAAAAACAAACAGGAACCGTCGTGCATAGCTACGCTTTATCTGGCGCAACAATGAAAGACCATATCAGGTACTTTGCATATATATTGTTAAATTTTAACGTGGTTATAGTTATAGGTGATTACGCTGGAGGAGTCCAGTTTATTAGCGCGTGCAATGAAAGCGAAATATTTAAAAAAGACAAGTTGCAGTTAAAAACAATCGAAGTAGATTTTGAAAAACCCGAAAACTACAACAGTGATTTGCAAAAAGCCCGAAACGAATACAACAAAAGCGAAAATAAAATCTGTTATTTAAGAAAGCCCACAAGCAACTGGATTCGCCAGGCAAATGAGATGCTACAATCAAACTTTGACCATAATAGAATATTTTTCGCGTCCAAGGCGATAGACGAATCATATCAAACTCAAAGAAGAAAGAGAATACCAATTGAGAAATTAAAGTATCTGAAAACTGCCGACCATGGTGAAAAAATGACAAAAGAAGCTAAAATGATAGACTTCGTTGAGCACCAATCAGATATGATAGAGTTAACAAAAGTAGAATGCGCACTTATTCAGATAACGACCACCTCTCAAGGCACTCAGACTTTTGATTTACCGTCGAATTTAAAAAGGCAATCTGGCAGAGATAAGGCTAGAAAAGATAGTTATTCCGCTTTAGTATTAGGAAATTGGATGGTAAAGACATACTTTGACGTTATGAACTTTAAGCCTAAAGAAGTGGTTTCTACTTTTACTCCGATGTTTATTAATTAAAGTACTTTTTAAACTTTTAAAAGTAACTTTGTTAACTTTAGTGTAACTAAAACAAATGGCCGAGAAAAGAAAATATACCAAGAAGTCTGAATATTGGGGTAAGTTCGAAAAAAAGCAGTCGATAGAGGAAACTTTAGCCGCCAACCCTTTGCTTCAAAATAGTACATACACTCCAAGCTTAGAAGGAGAAGCTTATTTTAATTCTGTAGCTCAGGCAGGTTATTCGCGCACGGGAGGCGGTGCCACTTCTAGGTCTCGGTCAAATCGGGTTCACAAGGTGCCCCAGAAAAATAAGTATACAAATATTCAAGACGGCTTGTTGCCTTTTGATTATGCAGCTAGCGGCATAAACGTTAGAGATACAATAGAGCTTTGCCAGAAAGCTTATGCAAATGTTGCAATATTCAGAAACGCAATAGATATTATGGCCGAGTTCGCCAATTCGGAAATATTCCTTGACGGAGGAAGTAGAAAATCTAGGGATTTCGTTGAAGCGTGGTTTAGGAAAATTAAACTTTGGAAAATAAGGGATCAATACTTTAGAGAATATTATAGGTCTGGTAACATCTTCTTTTACAAGATTGATGGAAAATTTAATACAGAGGATTTTATCAAAATGACCAAAACTTATGGGGCGGTATCTGTCAACAAAATACCTATTCGTTATATTTTGTTAAACCCGTATGATATAGTTGCTCACAGAACAACTGGCTTTGAGGCCACAGGGGTATACGCAAAAGTTTTAAGCGAATACGAGATCGAAAGACTGAAAAACCCTAAAAATGATTACGATAGAGAAGTCTATAAGGGATTGCCTGCGAATCTTAAAAAGAATTTTAACATGAATGGGTACCAGCCTGATGGCGCAAAAATTGAACTTGAGCCAGAAAGCTTAAGATATTCTTTTTATAAAAAACAAGATTACGAGCCTTTTGCTGTGCCGTTTGGGTTTTCTGTCTTAGAAGACATAAACATGAAGCTTGAGTTTAAAAAAATTGACCAGGCAATTGTTCGCACGATTGAAAATGTCATATTACTTATAACAATGGGCAACGAGCCCAACAAAGGGGGGATCAATCATAACAACCTTTCTGCGATGCAAGAGCTTTTTAAAAACGAAAGCGTTGGCAGAGTCTTGGTTTCTGATTATACAACCAACGCAGAGTTTGTTATTCCTGACATGAATAAGATTTTGGGGTATGAAAAATACCGAATCGTTAATGAAGATATTAAAGAAGGGCTTCAGAATATTATCGTGGGCAGTGAAAAGTATAGCAATACCGCGGTCAAAGCCGAAATATTTCTAGAAAGACTTAAAGAGTCTAGACAAGGATTCTTAAATGACTTTTTACAGCCTGAAATTAAGCAGGTTTGCAAAAACATGGGATTTAGAAATTACCCCACAGCTAGATTCAAAGAAGTTGACACAAAAGACTCGACCCAAACTCAAAGAGTAGCCACAAGGTTAATGGAGCTGGGGTTAATAACTCCCGAACAGGGAATGGATGTTATTAACAAAGGAGTGTTTCCAGAGGCAGAACAGATTGGCGGATCTCAAGACAAATTCGTTAAAGAGCGTAAAAAGGGATATTACAACCCAATCGTAGGGGGAGTCCCAATGGTTAGCGCCGAAAAAGAAGAAAAAAAGGAAGTGCAAAAAGTTCCTGGTTTGCCAGGCAGGCCAAACGGCACAAAAGGTATTCCGCAAGAAGCTTCCAGGGCAAACATATCCGCAGAGAACGTTACTCAAGTAATTAAAGCTTCAGAAGGGTTGGAGGGTTTTTGTAAAAAGACAGCAAGAAAGAGTTTTAAGATCAAAAGGTTAAATAAAAACCAAAATCAAATGATTGAAGACTTGTGTAAAAAAGTAATCCTTGCTAAAGATCTTGAAGATTGGGAAGCTACCTCAGAAAGCTGCATCAAGGATAATAAAAACATATTAGAATTAAGTCTGCTCAAGGGCATAGAAGAAACCGCGGACAGCCACAAACTAACCGACTATGCCGCAGCAATTGTCTATCATTCAAAAAAATTCTCAAATCGATAAAAAACGTGTAACTAACGTATAGTTCGAACACTTTATCGATAAATATGGCAGACTATAAATATAGAACCACCTTCTTGCAACCAATTATTGCGTCAGCAGACATTGACCAAGATAATATTAAAATTTCAAAAGCTTCTTTAGATGACCTTAAGAGCTTAATGCCCGAGACTATTGACCTAGACAAGAATATTGATTTGGTTGGCGTGGCATTTAATGCTGCAGTAGTAAATAGGTTCAACAGGAATCATGATGGGATTTCCACTGAAACAGCTTTGGCCGTTAAAGACTATTTCGTTCACAAGCCTACAAACATTGAACACAAAAAACAAAGGATCGTGGGCCACATTGTTTCTGCTGGATTTTCTAGCTATGGCGAAAACGAGTTATTAAACGAAGAAAGCCTGGCAAATTACAAGGATCCGTTCAACATTTCCCTTGGCGCAGTAGTTTATCGTACGGTTGATAAAAGGTTTGCAGAGCTACTGAATAAGTCGATTGACCCAGAAAGCCCAATGTATAATCAAGTCTCCGCAAGCTGGGAGATTGGTTTTAATGATTATCAAATCGCAGTCGGCAGTGAAAATTTAGCCGAAGCAGAAATCATAACAGACCAAAAGCAAATTAAAGAGCTTTCCCAGTACCTTAAAGCTTCGGATGGCGCAGGGGAAATGGAAGACGGCACAATCATTCGAAGACTGGTTGTTGGTAATGTTTACCCGTTAGGCATAGGGTTTACATCAAATCCAGCTGCAGATGTTGAGGGCGTCGTATTAACAGAGACAAACGACGAGCTTGAAGTCTCTGATCGTAGAGATCTTGGTAGCGAGCTTGACGAAAAAGCGGAGAAAATTTTAAAAAATATTTTAAACTTTAAAAATAATATTTCACAAAGTGAAAAAAACACTGTAAAATCTGAAAGAGAAAGTAATTCTAATATTATGAACACAAACCAATTAGTTCAAGAAATTAAATCTGTGCTCGATGAGAAGCTT
>Ga0080013_1004817_pt1 | contig 13014 bp, 15 predicted proteins | sample ETNvirenome_6_85_FD_69236 | JGI IMG/M metagenome (GOLD analysis project Ga0080013, IMG submission 69236) | Marine viral communities from the Pacific Ocean - ETNP_6_85 (SPADES assembly) (version 2) | ecosystem: Environmental > Aquatic > Marine > Oceanic | place: Pacific Ocean | collected 2013-06-19 | reverse complement strand
CATAACAGGTTTAACTTTCTGTAGTAAAGTTTCCATAACTATATCCCCATAATGAGAATAGGTATTAGGAACTTGTTGATCATTCCACACCCCCCAGTAGTCGGTAAATGGTGAAATATATTTTTGATCAAATAAAAATCTGGCTACCTTTCTTTTATTTAAGAAATAAGCAAAAGCAAAATCTGCCATCTCTCTAGTAAGCGCTCCTTTTAATACTGTATATTTATTTTTTTTGAACGACATTTAATACTCCTTTCGGTATAGCTTGACAGTTAAAATGTATAAATCTAAAGGGTTCATATCCCATATCAACCGCATACATATGAGGCATGTAAGATGGAAAAAAAATCATTCTCCCTGGCTTTACTTCATAATTAATTTGTGATGACGCATAAGTTATTTTTGTTTTATCTTTTTCTGGTAAAAGATTCATCATATTACCTGGTCTGGGGTCTTCAAACAAAGGTCTAGATGTTTGGTTACTAGCTTTTAAAAAATAAAAACCTGATATATGACCATTCCAATGAGTATGTAAGGTATGGTGTCCTGCACCATTCTTAGCAAACTCTTGTACCCATATTTCTGTGGTAAAGACTTGATAATTTGTTAAATCAAAACCCATCTCACCCAATAAATTACGCGCTGTTGCCCCTATGTAATCAGTTAATTGAGTAAAATTAGGATCCCCCATTAAAGTTGTTGAATGAAATACATTACCCATATCCCCTCTGTCACCAAACTTTTTATTTCTTTTAGCTATGTCTTTTTTTAAATTTTTCTTTGCTGTCTCAATATAAGAGTCAGATGCTTTATTTAAATCATCAACAAATTGAGGAGCATCTCCAAACCATATAGGACATTTAAAATACTCTTCTGTTGATAATTGTGTTGGAAATAATTGTGCACTTCCACATGATATCTTATCCAATTCTTTTTGAGTCTTTACTTTTCTTGCTTTCTTTTGTTTCTTTTTCATATTCTCCTTTATTTAAATGGCCATCCTAAATTCCAGATAACCAAACTATGTCTAGATCCTTTTTTAACCGGGCATACTCTATGCCACACAAAACCAGGAAATACAACCAAGGATCCTTTAGGTAATATTTCTTTACACTTTCTAATGTTTGGTTTTTTATCGGGATCTAAATTTCGAAAATCAAATTCTAATTCTCCACCCTTATATTCTTTTGGATCTGATAGTGTTACTGTAACAGATAGTTTTCTTATTTTACCCTGTGATGGATCACCTTGTTGTCTTTGGTAGGGTTTATCCCAGCCATCACAATGCCAGTCATAGTATTGACCTTTATTATATTTTGTAAATTGACAGGCTTCAGAAAAATCCCATTGAAAATTCCAACCGGCACTAACATTAGCTTGATGAACGTATGGTTGTATTTCTTTATAAATCCATCTCTCACTCATCCATACAATATCGGAGTCTCTTTTCTTTTTTAAATCTTTGACTTGTTTTTGATTTAATGGCCTGTCTCCATATCCACCAGTTACAGCCATTTGATCTTGTAGTTGTTTTCCATAACGCACCATGTCATCACAGATCCTTTCAGGAATTGCTGATTTAAAATACCAATAATAATTTGTAAGGTTCATATGTCTTTATAAAAGAATTTATATCTTTTTTAAAGATAAAGTAAAGAGAAATAAAAAGAATTGATCTAGATCAATTATTTAATATTAAAATTTATAATCATTCTTTTGGAGCTTTTTCGCGGATGGTTTGCGGCATGCATAATATTTCCTTTAAATATTAAAGCCCTTCCTTTTCTAGGCTTAACTTGTTTGAGAGAATTATTTACTTTTAAATAAGTATCTCCATCGCTATCGTTAACATAATAAATAAGCACCTTATGAGGGAGTGCGTAATCGACATGAAATATATTATGAAGTTTTTTTGAATCTGTTTTAAATTTTAAATTAGCTTTACATCTGAATATTTCAGCTGTTTCTATTTTTAACTCTTTTAAAAGTTCAATAATTATATCGATATGAGAAGAGTTTATTTTTCCATCATCCACAAATTTATGAGTGAATTGAGGTTCATTAAAAGTATCTCCATTCTCTATCTTATATTTTTTTGGGTGATCTTTTTGTAAGGAATGAGCTTGATAAAACCAAGGAAAAGTATTTTGAAGAAAATACTTTTCTATTTTATCCTGTAATTCTTTCGGTATACAATTATCTATTATTTCCACAAATTAATTTACCACAAAACATCCTGATGCAACAAACGTAGCAATTTTATCAGTAGAAGGTCCGGGTACACATGCTGCTGTATTACAGCCTGGGCTTAAAGTAACTGGTATAGAACCTGGATACCTAATCAATACTACTCCTGATCCACCAGCTACACAACCACCGCCGTCTCCACCTTGACCACCACCGCCACCGCCTGTGTTTACAGTTCCATTTGTACTAGGTCTACAATCGGGAGTGCATCCATTACCTGGGTGACCTGCTCTTCCTCGACCACCACCTCCAGCGCCGCCACATCCAGAAGCTGAAGGAGATGTTCCCCCACCTCCACCACCGCCACCGGCTCTTACTGTACAATCTCCTGGCCATGCAGATGCTCCTGCACCTCCAGTTCCCCCAGTACTAGAAGGAGCTGGACTACCAACCGCTCCGGCACCACCACCGCCTCCACCACCTACTCCAGCGCCACCTCCTGTTGGCCCTCCTGCATATCCTTGTCCACACACTGCTGGTCCTCCAGCAGGAGCACAAGATGCACCACCACCTCCACCACCAGATCCTCCAGGTTGACCGGGCGCTCTATGGGTTGGTGCTGGATAAGGAGGAGCACCAGGTTGCTGTCCGAAACCATCTCCACCACCTCCACCACCACATGCTACTAGAGGGTAAGATCCCCCCGCATCAAAACTTGAAACACCTCCTTTTCTGACAGGTGGTGCGTTACCCGTACTACCAGTTCCACCACCACCGACTACTACGGCATAGGTTCCTGCTGCTGAACCATATATTACTACACAATTATATTTATAACCACCGGCACCGCCACCACCACCAGAAGTACGAGTAGGAGAAGCAATACCACCACCTCCTCCACCGCCAGCTACACTTAATATACTCAAAGTAGTGGAAGGGGCTGGCCATGTACTGGAGCCGCATGCTCCTGCAGTCATAGCTTGAAATTGTGATTGCATTGACCACATACCACTTGCTTTGTTTAATTCTTTTACTATTATAATTCCTTTTCCACCAGCGCCACCACAGTTACCACTTCCTGATCCACCGCCACCACCACCTGTATTAGCAGTTGCTGCCGTACCTGCACCACCAGAACCTCCAGTTCCGCCACCACCTGATCCAGCTGCTCCACCAGTACTGCCACCTCGGCCACCGCCGCCTCCAGCAAAAACTGAACATGTTGGACCCACACATCCATAAATAGGACTCACATCTGTTCCGGCTCCACCGGCTCCACCAGTTGGATTTGAAGCTGCAGTTGCACCTACTGCTCCAGCTCCGCCACCACCGCCACCTGAACAAGCATAAGTTCCTCCAGGTCCTCCAGTATTTCCTTGACAGGAAGTTCCAGCACCACCAGCTCCACATTTACTTCCTCCTCCACCTGAACCACCAGCTCCACCAGCGACATCTGGTTCATGTCCTCCGCCACCACCACCTAATGCGGTAGATTGAACACACCCACCAGTTGGGCCAAAAGTAGAATTAGTTCCAGTAGTTCCTACTGCACATTTTTTACCAGCTCCTCCACCACCAATAGTTGCTGTATAAGGAGCATTCCCAGAGACAGTATATTCTTTACAAATTAAACCACCAGCACCACCTCCGCCTCCAGACGGACCAGAGCCACCACCCCCACCAGCAACATTTACAATTCGTACAACTTTAGTACCTGGTTGTGTAGTTAAAGTTCCTGTGCATGTTTTTGATGTAATAGTATTTTTACCGAAGGAAGCGTTGTTACTTGCTCCGATTATACCACCATTTGCTGATCCTGAAGGACTAGCCATATGAGTCTCCTTATGCGGATACCCAAGCTAGCGCTGATGCATCCCAATTAAAATTATTTGGTGGATCTGATTTATCTGTTGCGATCCATCTTAGATTATCTTCATCCCAAAGGATGCTTTTATCTGTAGTATCTGTTGGATGTGTAACGGGAGCTTGCCAATCATCATTTCCATCTAATACCCAAGATGCAAAAGGTTGGGCTCCTAAAAATTTATCTTTTGATGAATCATACACATAACCTTTACCACAATATTGTTTTCTAAAATTATGATTATAAGAAGTTTGTTTCCAGCTTCCACCTTTAAAGAAATTTGAACACCATGTTTCTCCATCAACATGCATGTCATTGTCTCCAAGAGTTCCGCCGCCTGCCGCAATATCATTGCCTACAACAACTACTCTTTGTACTACTTGATGTGTATCTGATGTAAATCCAGTAGGATCTATCATTGATTTAAGTTCTGCGAAATGTGCCATATTTTATACTCCTTAAAAGTTATTTATATTATAATTTGTTTATAGTGTCAATGTCCCTGATACAGTAAATGTTGCAACCGTACAAGACCCTACAGTTGCTACTGTATTAGTTCCTGGGGCTACTGCATAAGACGCTGGTTTACACGCTGTTGCCATTCTTAAGAAAACGACTCCTTTTCCACCAGCGGCTGCGGCACCACCAGATCCACCAGCACCACCACCTCCACCACCAAGATTAGCTGTTCCAGCAACTGCAGCGATAGTACTTTGACAATTACCACCAGCTCCACCACCACCAGTTCCACCAGCTCCAACCGGAGCTCCATGATTTCCACCAGTTCCACCACCTCCACCACCACCGAATGTAGTTCCTAATGGGAAAGCTGGGGCTATTAAATTTGCTAAACCATTTCCGCCTGCTCCACCTGCTGAATTTCCAGCTGCGTTTGCTCCAACAGCACTAGCTCCGCCACCACCACCGCCAGCTTCTTGATAACTTCCACCACCAGCAGCACCACAACCACCAGCAAAACCTTGAACAGGTGAAACGGGTGTACTTACAGCAGGGGTATTACCTGCTCCACCAGCTCCAGTCGTAGGAGCTGGAGCGCCAGCTCCACCACCACCTGATCCACCAGTTAAACCAGAAGTGTCTCCCGCACCACCTCCACCACCGTTTGAAGTTATATATCCTGCGAAAGAATCATTACCTGGAGTACCATTTTCATTAGTAGGGCCAGGAGCAGCCGCTCCTCCGCCACCAACTGTAATATAATTTACTCCTGTATCTAAAAATACTTTTGTTCCACCTGGAAAAGATGTTCTAAATCCACCAGCTCCTCCAGCGCCACCAGCACATCTTTTACCACCGCCGCCACCACCACCGACTACTAAATAATCTAAACTAATACCCGGTACGGAACCAATTGTTACATTAGCTGATGCATTAAATTTTGCTATAAATGTTGATGTTCCACCATCAGGAGATTGAACAGGTGCACATGCACTATCTGTTGATAAATATTGTGTTGATCTTAAAATTACTACTCCTGGACCACCTGCACCACTTACAAATGAAGCACCTGCACCTCCAGTAGGACTATTACCAGTTCCTCCACCACCGCCACCAGTGTTTGCTGTTGCATCGAAACCTGATGAATTTGCTCCACCAGCACCGCCACCACCGGTTCCACCGGCTCCTCCACAGCTAGGAGTATAAACTCCCGCACCGCCACCACCAGCGTAAAAAGTTGCTGTTCCTATAATTGCATTTGGGGCTCCTGCACCACCAGCTCCACCTGCACTACCTGAACCATTTCCTCCTGTGGCTGTAGCTCCACCGCCACCTCCACCACCATAGCCGGGTGCTGTTTCAACACCATCACCTCCCGGATTTCCTTGAGAAGGACTTGTTGGAGGAGTATTACCTGCTCCAAACGTACTAGGATTAGCATAACCACTACCTCCTCCTGATCCGCCGTCAGTACCAGGATTGGCTGTATTACCACCACCTCCACCACCTGTTGATGTTATTGTTGAAAAAACTGAATCTGTTCCTACAAAACCCGCTCCTGCTGGACTTGTTCTAGCAGCACCACCACCTCCAACTGTTACAGCATAAGTTCCATATTTTACACTTAATGTACAACCTTGAAGAGGGGAAGGTCCATAACCAGAAGCTCTATAACCTCCGGCTCCGCCTCCACCACCATTTGCGTTAGATGGTGAGTTACCACCTCCACCGCCACCACCACCAGCGACTACTAAATAATCTACATCTGCATAATTATAAACCCAATTATCATTTTTTACGAAATCATATACGGTGTTCATTTGCCAAACACCTGAAGCTTTACTACCACAAGAGTTTTGACATTTTTCTACTACCACAACTAATCCTGAACCACCATTTGCACCACTCGGACCACCAGCTCCTCCTCCACCACCTGTGTTAACTACTCCATTAGCAGGTCCCACTGGATTATAAGAACAAGCTCCACCACCGCCTGGATTTACGTCGCCATCTGGTCTTCCAGCACCTCCACCAGAATAAATTCCTGAATTAGGTATAGTATAAGGAGTTGCTGCGCACGCAAGATAAGGTGTAATATCTAAACCTGCTCCCCCTTGAACCCCACATGTTGGAGCAGAAGGAACTACTCCTGGACCACCAACACCACCTGCACCTCCTCCACCACCAGCGGCTCCATTACCTGGTGCTGCTAAACCTCCACCTTTATTACCTTGTCCAGCAATTCCACAACCACCAGCACAAGTTCCACCCGGCGCAGTTTCCCTTCCGCCACCACCTGATCCACCTGGAGCTCCATCTCTATTAGAGACTGGGGTAGGAGAACCACCACCACCACCGCCAGTTGCTGTTAAAGGAGATGCGGCTCCAAAAATTGTATTAGCTCCATTGGCTCCTCTTTGATTTGTACAAGGAACACCTACTCCACCTGCACCAATAGTAACGGGAACTGCACTTCCGGGTAATGGATGACAAGCTGTGATTAATAATCCGCCAGCTCCACCTGCACCACCACCATCAGAGCCAGATGCACCGCCTCCAGCGGCTGCTATAACTGTAGCATTACCTGGAGCTCCGGGATTAGTAGATGCTTTTGTAAAACATCCAGTTGCTGTGATTGCTGTAACTAAATCTTTGTAAACGGCCGTGATAGTATTAACAGGTCCAATTATTCCGCCATTGCCAGCCATAATAATTTAACCCTCCTAAGCGTCGTCTAAGACTTCATATGTAATGAATAGTTCTAAGTCTCCAGTTGCACTTGCACCACCTTTAAGAACATCGCCTTCCATTAAATAAATAGGAGTATCGGATACTACTAAAGATGCATCAGCTGGGACTGAAATTGTTTTTGCTAAATATGTTGTAGCCGAAGCACCTGTTGGCGTTAAACCATTCGCTGCTCCTGTTCCCATTCCATCTACATATAAATTTAAATCTGCTGCGGCACTTCCATCAACATTTGAACAAACAATTCTATTTATTTTTAATAATTTTTCTGCGTCCACTGTTAATAAAGTTGCTGTTAAAGTATTAGATAATGCCCAACCATAATTACCACCATAAATCGTTGAGACTGATACTATATTTGGGTTTGCCATAATTTAATTCCTTTGTTGTTATTATCCGAAAATCATTGCCATTGCAATAGCTTTTCCAGTTGATATTCCTGCCGCTGGAAGGGTAGCAAAAGTGACCGATCCTGAACCATCTGTTTGTAATACTTGAGAAGCAGAGCCATCTGTAGCTGGTAAAGTATAAACCGGTTGAGCTGCTGCTGTACCTGCTGATCCTCTAGCACTAATTAAGCCAGCTGATCTAATATCTGTACCATCATGAAAACACCAAGTATTACCATATTTTGGTATAGTTATTCCAGTAGCTCCTGTAACTTTAAAAGTTATTGTATCAGAACCTGTTCGTGTAGTTCCATCGATAATTAAGAAGGGTTTTAAAATATCAGCCGCACCTCCAGGAGAAGATCCTGAACCTGCTTGTTCTGCTATATCTAACGTTCTACTTGATCCACCAGTTGTACCTGTTAATTTAACAACGATTGCTCTACCATTATAAGTTCCTGTAGAATTATCAGGTATAGTTAAAGTTCTGTCTGCCGTCATTGGTACTTCAATGTACGTAAACATATCTCTTAAATAATTTAAATTAAGATTGGTATTATCACCCCATGTACCAGCGTTTTCACCAGTGGTCATTAGGTTAAAACCAAATGCATTATAATTTGATGCCATAAAAATCTCCTAAGCTGCTACTTCCGTATAAGTTACATCCGTACCTGTTGATACTTCACTATACGATACAGGTGTTCCCGTGTCAACCTCATTATATGCAAATACTGTTGGCAGTCCAGGGTTAATAGTGACAGAAACTCCAGTAGGGAATACGTTAGCATTTGCTTTAAAAGAAAGACTACCTAAAGCTGTAGTTAAAGCTTGACCTACTACAGGGTAACCAGAAGCCTGTCTTATAATACCAGTGGTAGAAGCAGCTGAAACTCCAGTAGGATAGACCCATGCATCTCCTACTTGATCTGTTTCATTTATTCCCGTTTCTCCAACTACACCAGTTGGGAAAACATGAGCATCTCCAGTTAAAGTTAGTGAGCCAGTAGCTCCCGTAGCACTTACTCCCGTAACATCTATTTGAGCAGGTCCTTCTACAATGGTATTTCCAACAGCACCCGTTAATCCTAAACCAGTTATAGAAACATTAGCGTCTGCAATAGTTGATACACTTCCAATAGCACTTTGTGCGGCTACTCCAAATGGTATTTCTAAATCTTTTCTAAGTTCAACTCCGATAGGACCAATAGTCCAGCTCATGGATAAGCCAGTAACAGCTATTCCTACATCCCCTTGATGAGTAACACTTCCAATTGCTGTGGATGCACTAACTCCGGTAACTGGAACATTTTTAACAAGTTCTATTCCAATAGATCCAATAGCAGTAGTAGCACCAACACCTGTTACAGTAGTAATAGCATCATCAGTACCACCCCATACTTGAGATCCCCAAGTATCTCTACCCCATCCAGTTAAATTGTAAGCTGATTCGTTTCCAACTGCAGTCGTTGCAGCTACACCTGTAACGGAAATACTAATGGATCCTTGATCTCCCCAGAGACCATCTCCCCATTTTAACGAGCCCCAAGTGTTCGCCATAAGGAATTACCTCCTTACGATATTCTTAGGATAGCTAATGTATCTGTGAAATTTGGAAATTGAATTGTAAAAGTTCCAGCAGTTGCAGTTTTATCTCCACCAAAATCTAAAACACAAACTGCTTTATCAGCAGAAGATGCATTATAAATTAAAGCTCCTCTAGCTGTAATTGAAGCAGTTAACCAAGAAAGGTTTGTCCAATCGACAATTGCTGTATCATTTGATAGTTTATGAGTTTGCCCAGCTACAGCTAATAATTTTCCTTTTGCTCCATATCCTGTACCGCTAGTCTCACCAGAAGATGTATAATCTGTTGTAGATTTTCCAAGAACTGCTGAACTCGTATACAAAGCTAAATAAAATTTATTACCAGATGTTTGAGTAAAATTGTGAGTTGCACTTAAAAGTTGATTTTTAAATGTATTACACACTGCGCTAGTTGTTATTGCCATAATAATCTCCTACTTAATCAGTCCTGCATCAGTTGTTGAAGGAGTGTTCATTGGAATTCTAATTGTTCCACTTGTATAATCACCTCTTCTACGTCTTCCAATTTGTTCAAGACCGAACTTATCTACCTCTTGTTTATATCTATTTTCATAGTATGTCAACATATCCATGGGACCTTTTAAAAATCCATATGCCTCTATCAGGCAGGCATAAAGCATCCCATTAGGGAACTTCTGACTTAAGAAAGTTTGAGTATTACCCGAGCTTAATTGATCAGGCATGATAGAATATTCTACTTCAATCGTATAAGTAGCGTCTGGAGAAGGTCCAATCTTATAATAATTAGTATTATTACTAGCTCCTTGACCGGATTGAAACATAGCATAGTATCTAGGTTTACCTGTATTAGCTACTTCATCTTGCGTATATTCATCTAACAACGTTTGATCTACTTTTTGAAGATACCACATATCATTATTTGAATCGGTTAATTTAATAGCTCTAATAAATTCTTCATTACCAGGAGTGTTATAAGTTCCTTGACCTACAATCAAAGTAGCAGTTTGATATTTTCTCATAGCATCGGTTGCTACATCTCTATTAATTCTATTTTCAGCAGACATAATAAAATTATCTATAATACCAGATGTAAAAAGAGAACTATCTACTTCAGTATAATCTCTGATTGCTGTTGTTAAAGTTGCGTATGTATATCCTGCCATTATGCTTGTAAGGTAACTGGTCCTATAGACACAGATCCTCCTCCTTGTACATTACCAGTTGTAGCACTAGATCCACTGACTGTAAATTGATAATTATTATAAGTTTGAACATAAGTAGTACCCCATTGAGAGATCACATGACCTGCTGCTCTTGAAATTTCAGCACCATCAATTCCATCAAAATTAGGAATATTAGCATATGTAGCCACTGGATTGCTTGTTGTTCCAGTACCTGGTGATACCGTAGGAGGCCCATAAAACCTATATGTATCCCCCAGAGTTCTACTATGTCCTGGTTGATGAACTCTAACTACATCACTTCCTTGGGCTGTGGTAAAAAAAGGATTAAATTGTAATAAACTAGTTGTTGCAAATTCTGTTCTAGCTGGTCTAGCTCTCATTAAAGCTTGAGGGTCTCCTCCTGTAACTTTAATTTCTAATTGAGGGGATTTAGATTCATATTCAGAAATATGGACCCATGCTCCTGTCCATTCTCTTACCATTTCTAAATAAGGAAAAGCTTGACCACTTCTATCTGAAATGGAAAGCGCATATTTCCCTTGGGCAAATCGCGCTGTCATTATGATACCGCCGGATAATAAGTTTGAGGAGTTATAAATGTACTCGAAGCTGAACCATCTTCTGCCAATGCTCTACCTAATTCATCTTCATAATATAACTTTAATTCTTGTGTTTTTGCAGGATTAATTTTTTGACTTAAATAAAAAGCTAAACCTGAAACTAAACAAGGATAAAATCTATAAGGTACTTCAGGGTTATTAGCATAAGGAGTACCTGTTGTTTGAGGGGCTCCCGTATCAGGGAACGCGATTCCTGGATCTTCAATTCTTCTCACATAATAAATATTAAGAAACTTACCTGCTTGAGAAGATCCCGGTGTAATATAAGTAGTTAAAGTAGTTTTATTAATAAATCTTTGGATCCAAAACTGACTTGGAACTCCTTGAGATTCTTTGTTGGTTAAAGCTGAATAAGTAGATCTATCAATTTTAGTTAATACAATATCTGATTGATCTGTTGTTCCATCATTAGTTCTGTAAGAAGTCGTTAAAATATCTGTAGCATTATAAATAAAAGTACTAGATGCATCTGATCTAGCGGGATTAACTGTATCTGATCCTCTTGCTGCTGCACTTTTATAAACATCGTAAGTATTCTGTCCACTATTTATATAAATATTAGTATTGGAAACCGTCCAAAAATGCAGGCCTCTATTTCCCCATTCAGAAAATAAAATGTTAAGTGAAAAAAGAGCGGTTTTAAGATTATAACCCGATGTCAATTGAACTTGACATCTTTCATAAGCCTCTTCAATACATTGTGTTATCGAAGGCTCAAATGCAACTGTTCCTGATGTTGCCATTTATCCTCCTAACCGTAAAATACTGTAACTGGTGTTGCTCCACTTAAAGTAACTTTAAGACTTGTCTCACATCTTAATCCTGTACCAGGAAATTGAATGTATTGAGATATTGCTGCTTTATTAGTTGCATCATCAGTTGCTGGTAAATCAAAAAAAGCAACGTCCGTAGTATCATCTTGTATTTTTATAGTTGTTGCCACTGTATCTTTAGGTTGAACCATATAGATGCCTAAGCATCTTGCTGGACCTGCAAAAATAACATGGGTAGCTGCAGTCTTAATACTTGTAACACTGGATTTTATATTTACTGGGTATGTACTCATAATTTTCTCCTATTCTGCGAGCTCCCGAAGGAGCTCACAAAGTTTATCCATTAAGCACTGAACAGGAAAGTTCCTGCAGTAGCTGTTGTATATTTTCCTAAATCGCTAGCGACATTCCAAATACCTTTTTCAAAGCATGTAAAATACACATAACAACCAGTTGAAAATATATTAGTTGCCGCATTAACAGGTGTGTACGTCATTTTAGTTTCATCTGCGATAGACGTATCAATAGTTACTTCGGCACCAGAAGTAGTTTCAATTTTTGAACCTGTTCTGAATACATCACTACCTGCACAATCAAAACTAAGTGCAGCAACTGCTGCATTCGCTACATCTTTTGATTGAAGATGCACTACAATAGTTCCTACAGTTGCTGCTGGTAATGTTACCGCTTGAGCAGCTGCGCCTGTGTAATCATTAATTGTAATTACATTAGCAGTGTAAGTTAAAGTAGCTCCTGTTCCAACAGCAGTAGCTGTTAAACTAGTTAAATCTGGTTTCATTCCTAGAAACCTTGATGTAACAACTCCTGTGTTAGTTGCTTTATTGATCTGTTGAAATCCTTTTTGGGCTCTAACTGGACCATTAAACGTTGTGTTTGCCATAATATTCCTCCTAGAATATTTAAATGTAGTCCCTAGGGCAGTCGACTATACGCGTCTACATTTATATGATTATAAAATTTGTATAGTAAGTTATTTATATAGTAGATTTTAGTAGAGTGCAAGAGATCCTATAAGAAATATACGATTTCAGCGATGTAGCTTTTGTTTAAGTAGCTACAGAAACTTGAGCGGCAGCACTATTGATTGCATTTTCTCTATCTGCAATCTTAGATTCTTCGAGTTTGATCTCAGTGATAACTTTTTTAATAGCGTTATCAATTTCGACCATATTAAGAGTATATTTACCATTCTGCTCATAC
>Ga0080013_1004816_pt1 | contig 13020 bp, 15 predicted proteins | sample ETNvirenome_6_85_FD_69236 | JGI IMG/M metagenome (GOLD analysis project Ga0080013, IMG submission 69236) | Marine viral communities from the Pacific Ocean - ETNP_6_85 (SPADES assembly) (version 2) | ecosystem: Environmental > Aquatic > Marine > Oceanic | place: Pacific Ocean | collected 2013-06-19 | reverse complement strand
TATCATCGTCTGCAAAGATAAGGTAAACTTTGAACCTAATATCTTTTCTTCGCTTAATTCTTTAGCCATTAGTTTTTAGTTCCCCATGATTCTGTTCTTTGTTGTGGAGTGTGGTTAAATGTTTTCGTTGGTGTATTCGTTCTTTTTTCTCCACTACTTCTATTGTACTCACCACTATTATTATATCGTCTTTGATTGTTAAAAGTATCTATCTGATTATATGTCCTTGTAAATGGATAAGGTTCATAGATATACCTTACACGATAATAGTCGTGCCTGTAGTAATCAACCTTCTTAGCAGGCTTGCCATCAAAAATTTCTACAAGAACAAATGCAGACATCATACCAACAACAAACCAAGTAAATGCTTTACCCATTTTCAAGTGCCTCTACTTTAGCTGATAATTCTTGGATTGCTTTTGTTAAAATAGGAACAAGTTGTCCGTAGTCCATTTTCCATGTACTTTCTGAATCATAGTCAATTTCTTTGCCTTCAGGTCTTGGAGCATTTACTGAATATGGGGCAACTTCCAGAGCCTCCTGTGCTAAAAATCCAGTCCAAGTTCCTCTTGCATTTTTATTATTTATACATTGGTCAGAAGGGTCGTCCCAGTTAAAATCAACTACTCTAAACTTATTCACTACACTTAACCCATTTGACTCTGTATCAATAATATTCTTTTTCAATCTTTTATCAGATGAGGTGGTTATTTGTTGATTTCCGATATACATGGCAGTTGAAGATGACCCCGCTGAACTTGTATAAAAGGCATTTTCGTCTGCTTTTACTCCTATCCAGAGACTACTTGTTATAAGGGCATTCCCAGCTACATGGAGCTTATCCTCTGGACTCGCAGTACCAATCCCGACATTTCCTGTATCTGGTTCCCAACATTGAATTACACTTATATCTGAAGAACCCAAGTATGCTCTGTTAACATCTTGAGCAAGATGCATAGTTTTATCATTTGAACCATCTGTGCTTATCCATGTAATAACTGAATTAGATGCACTTGAAACATGAAGAGCTGTTGCAGGTGAATCAGTACCAATCCCGACATTCCCACCACTTTTAACAATTAATAAACTATTAGCATCTTTATCGGTAACATTTAATGATACTACATCATTATTGTCACCTGCTCTTATTCTTAGACCAGAACCATTGTCAGCATCGGTATTTATCATCTCAACTAAATAGTCTCCATCAACAGCATCATTAACAACTAATCTTTGACCAGGACTGGTTGCACCTGCTCCAATTCCAACATTGCCACCACTAAAATAAGATGCTAAACTTGCAGCTATTCTTACTTTAGTAGAACCTCCATCGGCTAAATCCATATAACCTTCATCGGTATTCGTAGAACCAAATTGTGCTGCCATATTTCCATTAGTACCCAATGCACGAATAATATAAGTATCTGAGGATGCCTTCACATCTAATTTACCACTTGGTGTGCAATTAATTCCGACATTGCCTGCATTGGTTATTGAAAACTTAGTAGAAAAACTTGGAGTTGCTTGTGCTTCTGAAACTTGAAACAGTAAGCCTACATCATGCTGAAGCCTTAAAAGATATGAGTCACTACTATCATCATCATTATTCCAAGCAGAGCCATCCCAATAAGCATTATAAAGAACATCTGTAATGCTTGTAGCATGACCACCGAATCTTGCACGATTAGTTGTAAAACTATTTACTCCATTTGTTTGAGTACCTAAGCTTACTTTTTTTGCAAAAGTAGCTGTTCCACCAACATCAAGGTCAGTTCCTACATAAAGCTTTTTGGCTATACTTGCACCACCTTCAGTCCTTAATGCTCCAGTATCTCCTGTGGCATCAGATGAATCTGTTGCATCAGTTATATCTAAAACCCCACTAAAAGCAGTTGCCCCAAAGCTATTTGATGCAGCAGTTGAGGTTATTCCAGCAGCTGCGGTTATTCCACCACCATCTGCTATTGTTATTGCATCATCGCCATCGGTGTATTCTATTAAAGGTGTTTGGATAGAGGTTGCAAAAGAACTTGAGCCTGTAGCAGTAATTGCTCCAGAGCCTATTGTTCCAATCGTAGCTATGTTTTTTGAACCATCTAAAACTACCGCTTTTGATGCTGCTGCTGTTCCAGCAGTAATTCCATCTATCATTTCTAATTCGGCTTCTGCGATATCTGCACTGCCAATTACAAAACTTGTTCCAGTAATTGCTCCTGCACTTAGTGTTCCACTTGTGCTAAGATTCTCGTCACCAAAACTTATTGCACCACTACTGTCAGTAATTGAACCATTAGCTAAAGTTAAGTTCCCAATCGTAGAACCACTTGCTCCAGTAACTGTACCTTCTAAATTTGCTACAATTGTTCCAGCAGTTCCGCTTGCTACTTCACTTGAAATAGTTGCATCTGGAATAAAAGTTAGTTTACCAGCAGAATCATCAAAGCCTAAGAATGCAGTTTTAGCAGCACTACCGTTATGCCAGAACATTGCTAGACCTACATCTTTGTTTGTATCAGCACCTAAGTTTGCACCATCTATACCAGTTTGAAGTGATATGATAGGGTCTGTAACAGCCATTTGCGTTACGTTTTGATAAACTTGGTCGCCATTAACTTTTAAATTTCCTGTGATTGTTAAATTATCTTGGATAGTGGTTTCCGAAGTAGTATGCCCTATTGTTATCGCTGTGCCACTAACTCCAGTACCAATTGCAATATCTTCGCCAGTGTCAGTAGTATCTATTGCAAAATATTTATCTGAACCTTGTTTTATTGTAAAAGTATCTGAAGTGTTATCTGTAACTGCTACATTAATTGTAGTTCCATCAGCACTAATACTGTCTAAAGCAATATCTCCTACATTAGTAATATTACCTTCAGATGCACTTAAACTATCTACAGTTGTCGCACCAAAGTTTGCTGTACTTGAACCAATATCTATTGCACCAAACCCACTTGAAATTGCTCCTACTGCGAGTGTTCCAACTTGAACTATTTGAGTTTGGTTAGCATCTACACTTAATGAATGAGCAATATTCTCACCACTTGTTGCACCAGAAGATGTTATTCCAGTACCAGCAGTTATACTTTGTACATAATCGCCAGTTGTATCAGTTGCGAGAGCTACACTATTTGCCTGAATAGCAGCAACTCCACCTTCCGTTATTGTTATATCGCCACTTACAGATGCGAATATTGCATCTTCTAAATTTTCAAATGTTATTTTTCCAGAACCATCGTCTGTTGCATCTACCATCGCAATAAAGTCTGCATCAGCAATAGTTGTTTCAGTAGCTAATTCATTTAAGTCTACTGCAAAACTTCGTGATGAAGTTAAATCTCCACCACCACTTAACCCATTACCAGCAGTTAATGTAACTCCACTATGGTCAATATGCTCATTAGCTACAAAACCAGTTGTGCTATCGTGAACAACGTCTGAACTTGCAAGGGTAATCGTTCTATTGGCAGCTATAGTTCCACCTCCAGATAGGATACCTCCAGCAGATATGCTTACTGCTGTATGGTCTATATGTTCATTAGCTACAAATCCACTTAAATTATCGTGTACAATTTCTGAATCATTTGTTGCTATATCATTAGCATTAGCTGTAATACCAGTCCCACCGACTACATTTAATGTTCTTGTAGCGGCTATTGTACCACCTCCAGTTAATCCTGCTCCTGCTGTAACCTCTACCCCACTATGAGCTATATGTTCATCTGCTACAAAACCGCTTAGATTATCATGCACTATTTCAGAATCTACTGAATTAAAGGTTACTGTGTTACTTGAACCTACAGTTGCTACACCAGTACCCCCTGCTAAAGTTAAGCTTTCTGTATCTAAATCTATATTTAATGCACCACCACTATCTGCTGAAAAATCTAAATCTTGTGCATTTAAAGAAGTTGTTACTGCATCTACATATGCTTTAATTGATTGTTGAGTAGCTAATGAAGTTGCACTATCAGATGCCATATTATCTTCATCTTTAATAGCAGTCATTGCAGTACCACTGGCTATTTTTATAGCAGTAGCATCTAATGTAGCGGTAACAGATACTTCACCTGTACCATGTGGATTTAAGTGAATATCTCTATTACCAGCACCAGTATTTACTTCACTGTAAACTGTAAGAGTGCCAGATGTTAATGCTAAGTTTTGAGATGAATCAATAGTAAGAGCATTAGAAGAGGCATTGTCATCAATACCAGTAGAAGTAAAAGCAGATATAGTCCCTCCGTCTATACTATCTCCACTAATCTGATTATTTGCTAATGTAAATGTTCCACCAGAGACATCTAAAGTTTTCCCACTCCCTACTGTGATATTTGTACCATCAATAGCACCACTATCAATATCAACATTGGTCATATTGCCATTGTTAAAATCAATGTTTCCAGAAGCATCTGCTGTTACAGCTTTTGAAGCTTGAGCAGTACCTAGAGTTGTAATATCTAAATAATTTAACTCTGCTGAAGTAGAAGTTACTCCAGTAAGAATATTAACTTCAGCAGTAGAGACTGTTAAGCCATCTAATACTTCTAATTCTGCTTCGGTTACTTCAGCACTACCTATTGTAATTGAACCTGTAAATGTAGGGTTTACAGCAGTAGCTTTAGTGTCTATTTGTGTTTGTATTGCAGATGTCACTCCATCTACATAGTTTAATTCTGTTGTAGAAAGAGTCGCACCATCTAAAATGTTTATCTCTCCACCATCGGCAGTTACTAAGGTTGTGCCGAGTTTTAATCCTTTTGAAGAACCATTATGAGAATTAATTTGTATAATCTCATTGGTTGAATCTATTGTAAATACATCTCCACCGTCACTTGCTTTTCTTACTAATAGTGCTTCTGTCTCAGTAGCATCTACTATAAATCCACCCTCTACTTTTTGGTCATATACATACGAAGAAGACCCCTCAACGGTTAAATCTCCTTCAATAACTAAATCACCAGTAATCCGCCCACCAGCTTCAACTGTTCCGAGTTTTTCTATTAAGCCTCCTGATAACATCTTACGCCACAATCATTCTGACGGTTGCATCTGTTCCGCCTTTTCTTTGTAATTGAAAATATACACTATCACCCATTCCTTGAGGTACTCTTAAAATATAAATATCTGAACCCCCAAGTAAGAATAAGCTATTTGATGTACTTATGTTATCAGAGGTTGATGTATTCCAACTAAAATATATATCATTATTTGATTGAATATATACATGGGAATAATCTTTCCCTATTGCTGTATTGACCGTTGTTGAGGATGCAGTTACTGCTGTTTGTTGGTCGAATTGTGCGGATGTCTCAGTGTTTAATGCTTCAACAACTGAGTGTTTTACTTCTTTTTTTGCCATCTTGTTACTCCCAATAGCTTACCGAGCAGGGCTTTCTCATAGCTATCTCGCTTTTTATTTTTTAATTATAATCTTCCGAAAACTCTTCCCTTAGTTTGGAATCCGAAAGTCCATTCATATGAACTATTGGTGCAGACATTAATCTTCTTACCTTATCATTTTTACATTTAGGGCATTCTACAATCATATCTGAAGTAATAATTTCTTCAAATTTATTCTCGCAGGGTTTACACCAATAATCAAATCTTTTCATTTTTTCTTTGCTTTAGAAACTTTGCTTTTAGGTTTACTCTTTGTGTTACCATTCTCATCACATTCAACAAAGCCTTCTTTTTTATAAATCTTTATTTGTTCTTCTGAAGGAGATTTTTTACCAATAATCTTACCTTCTTTATTTTTATAATATATCATTTTTACTCCTATGAGTGGGCGGCTAAAAAACTAACCGCCCATCTTAGATTAACTATTCTGATTAAGGATTAGTAAAGTTTACAACTCCACATGAAGTAGAACTTGCACCATGACTTAATGTTGACCCAAAAAGCACATCAGCTACGACAGATGTTGCTAGATAGTCAATATCATAAGAGCTTTGAACTCTTGGTTGCATTTGCATTGCAAAGTATACAGCTTCACGTTTAAAGATAGAAGCTGTCTCATCTCCTGTACCGCCATCATCATCCCAATCATTACTAACTATTACTGGCATTCCATATACGTCACCGACTCTTCCCTTAACCTGACCAGCTTCGTCACCTCTTTTGTCGAAGTGTACAAATTCGTCAAGACCTAGTAGGTAGGAATAAACTTCAGGTGAAGCATATAACCAAGTGTTACCGTCAGTGTAATCATGTCCAGCATCAAGCAGCTTAACCAAACCACTACGCAATAAAGCAGCAGTTAGTTGATTATCTGTTGATAGAGCAGTATCATTACCAGTTGCAGCTTGAATTACATCAACTGCCAAATAATTTTCTACTTTCTTTGCAATAGCATAACCCATTGAGCGAGTATACATATTGAAAAGGTCAGCAGATTCTTGAACCATTACGATATCTTCAATTCTTTTAGCTTCGTAATGATGTTGGTCAATACTTAGGTCAATTTTACCATCAGTATTTGCGGAATAAGTTACAGCAGTGTCAGCAGACTTTGCAGCGGCTGTTTCTTCTGTTACTTTTGGAATATGCAGTGTATCACCACCTCCAGCAACCATGCTAGAGAAATCGGATACTTTATTACGCAAGCTAAAAGCTCTTTCAGCGTAATCTAAAATTGCACTAGACCACAGTTCGGGTATAAAATTCGCACCTGTGGTTGTTGTTACATTAGCCATTTAATGACTCCTATTATCTTTTATAAGAATCTAATATGCTAGACCAATTTTTTCTTTTATCATTGATATCCATTGACTTCCAAGCTTCCTTGCTAATTTTTGTATCAACAGTCCCTGCATTATCAGGTGGATTTACTTTACTTGACAACTCTTCAACAACATTTAATAGGTCTGTTGTATTAAGATTCTTGAATTTTTCTTGTTTCTGTTCAGGAAGTTTATTTAGAGCTTCTGCTCTAATCTTTCCATCTAAATTATCGTACTTTTCTTTGAAAGGTGTTAACGATTCTACTTCTTTTTGAAGCTGAACATTTAACTCTTGCCATTTCTCCTGTTCGACTAATTTAGCTTTCTTCACTTCCTCTTGTTTAAGTTCATAAGATTTAATTTCTTCACGAAGAGTATTTCTCTCTTCAATAACTTCATTTAATCTTGAACGTGGTATAGCATTTAATTCGGGTTTTGTCCCTTCTTCCGTTTTTACGTCTGTTTCGACTGTATTTTCAACTATTTTATCTTCTGACATTTTGACCTCTTGAGTGAGTTGATGATTAGCAAGTAAATACTTGCATTAAAAGTATAATATAATGTACATTATAAACAATTATAATGCAAGAAAAAAAATACGACTTTAAGAGAAAGTGGTTTGAATATCTTGGATATACTCCTCATCATGGGCAATTAGCACTTCATTACCCTAAAAAAGAGGATGCCAGATTTCATGTTATGGTATGTGGTAGAAGATTTGGTAAAACTTGGGCAAGTGCAATGGAAGCTACATTCATGGCATCTCAACCAAATAAACGCATTTGGGTTGTTGGGATGTCTTATAAAAAAGCTAGACTTATCTTTCGTGAAATATGGCAAAGAATGGTTGTAGGTCATAGTGATGATGTAGAAAAAGCTTCTGAAAAAGATATGTACATACGATTTAAATGGGGGACTACCGTTGAGGGGATGTCTGCTGACAATCCAGATTCTCTTGTCGGGGAAGGTTTAGATTTTTTAGTTATAGATGAGGTAGCTAAAATGAATAAACGAATATGGGATATGTACCTTTCACCGACAGTAGCTGGTAGGAAAGGTAAAGTAATTTTTATTACAACACCTGAAGGAAGAAATTGGATTTATGACTTATACAAACTTGGACAAAGTGATAATGAATGGGAAAGTCATTCTGCTCCTTCTTGGATTAATCAGCATGAATTTCCATTGGGTCTTGACGACCCAGCTATTATTGAGCGTAAAAGAAATATGTCTAAAGAACTGTTTGGTCAAGAATTTGGTGCTGAATTTTCAGTATTTCAAGGTAAAGTTTGGGATTTTGACAGGGACTTGGATGTGGGCGATTTTCCCTATGATGCGAATTTGCCTACTTATTGCTCGATAGACTTTGGATTTAGAATGCCAGCAGTAATGTTTATGCAAACTGAATGGATAGATGACATTGAACACATTAGAGTATTTGATTCAATATTACACAAAGAGAATATTAAGACTGAAGATTTAATAAAAATGATAAAAATAAAAGGATATCCTATAACTTCTTACTATGGCGACCCTGCTGGTTCTAGCGTTCAAGGGCAATCAGGAGCTGGAGATATGGAGATATTCCGAAGAAGTGGTATTCGTGTGCTTTGTATGAGAGATAAATTAAGTCGTAATATTACTTCTAGTGTATCTTATGCTAGAGGATTCTTTTCTAGTGCAGATGGCTCAAGAAGAATCCATGTAGATAAAAAATGTACAGACGTTATACAAGATTTTGAAGAATACCGCTATCCAGAAAATCAAGATGGCAAACCAATTAAAGAAGAACCAATTAAAGATGGTTATCACGACCACGGAAATGATGCTTTTAGATATTTTATTACTAATCGCTTCCCAATGAAAAACAAAACAATGAAAAGGATTCAAAGATGATTCAACAGATGATTAGAGATAAGTTAACAGAAGTAAAACTGTTAGACTCTCAATTAAGAAGAGAAGAGATAAGAAAATTTTTAGATTATTATTCAGGCACATCTATAGACCAATATATTAAAAAATATTTTTCTGGTGATGCTTTTTCAGAGATTCCACCCTCTGTTACTAATTTTACTAGAAAGTTTATTAATAAAATAAGTCGAATTTATACATTAGGTGCAAAAAGAACAGTAGGTAATCAAACAGACCTATATGAATCTCTTACTCCTACTAAAGATGTTCGCATGAAGCATTCTGAAAGAATGACTAGGTTAATTGGCACAATTGCTAATAGAGTATTTTGGAATAATGACCATTTTGATTATAGACCAATTTATTACTTTGAAACGTATTTTGGAGATGACCCCTTTACTCCAGAAGCCATTATTTATCCTTTATTAAACAAAACTGCTGACCTATCAAATACTGTTGGGTTGCAATGGGGTTATTGGGATGCAGAGAAGTATGCTGTTCTAACAGAAGATGGCAAAGTAATAAGTGAAGAAGAAAATCCATATGGTATATTGCCATTTGTTTTTACTCACAGAGAAGACCAAATGGATTCATTCTTTGTAGAAGGTGCAAGTGATATTATCAATTCAAACGAACAAGTTAATATAGGCTTAACTGAGATGAATCTTGGAATGAGATTTAATATGTTTGGTCAACCGTGGGTTACTGGACTAAGAGGCGACCAGACACTTATGCGTATAGGTTCTAATAGTATTCTTGATATGGGTGATGAAGGTTCATATAATGTCACTTCTCCTAGTGGGAATGTTGCTGATGCCATCAATAACATTAAATTCCAAATTGAATTAGTTGCTTCAAACAATCATTTATGGGTTCAATGGGCAGAATCAGGTGGTGAAGTGCCTTCAGGTATTTCATTAATGATAAAAGACCTTGAAAGAAAAGAAGACTACTTTGATGATATTGCTTTATGGAGATTATACGAACAAGACTTTTACAAAGTTGAAAAAGCTATTGCTCAGTATAATAATATTGCTTTACCTGAAGAATTTGGTATAGATTTTGAAGAAGTAGAATATCCAACAACCATACAAGACCAGATTCTAAAAGATGAATTTGATTTATCTCAAAATTTAGTTACCAGAGCAAAGATTATGGTAAGAGATAATAAAGATTTAACTATAGAACAGGCACAGGAGACTATTGATGCCAATAGACAAACAAACGAAGCAGAAACAAAACAATCAATTTTTGCTCAATTCGGTCAGGAAACTGGACAAAATTAATGATGTCGAGGTTGTCTTAAAAGGCAATATCCAAGAAGTTATTAATAATCCCATTAAATGGGCTGAAAAACAAGTAGAGAAGTTTATTCTTGAGAATCAAGATAAATACTTTGAAGCTAAAAAATTAGGAGAAGGGTTTTGGAATGATATCAGAAGTAAGCGTTAATTTTAATTTTGGCAGATTAAGTGATAAGATTGAATCTATCATAAATAAGTATCTTAATGATGATTTTGCAGAGCAAGTAGTAAAAGCTTCTAAAGAAAAAATTAAAAGTGGTAAAGTAACTCCTGCATTAAAGAAATCTACTATTGAAATTAGACAAAAACGAGGCACTGGTGGGTCAAGACCTCTTTATGAAACAGGTGCATTGCACGATAGCATTAAAAAGACTAGCGATGGTATTCAAATGGCTGGTTACGGTGGTAAGCATTTAAAAGGCTATACTACAGTAAAAGCATCTATGATTCCACAAAAAAAAGTTAGAAAAAGAAATTTTATAGAGACTGCTAAGACCTCTAACGATAAACTAGCGAAAGATATGAATGATGCACTTATAATGCAAGCACCTATTGTATTAAAGGTTGGTAAGAGGTAAATTATGGCAGCAAAAGAAGGATTAGATGACAAAGATAGAGAAATACTTTTATGGGTTGCTCTCGGATTATCTTACGATGTCCGAATCTTCTCAGAACGACTTAGACAAGAAATTGACAGACTTACAAGAAGTGGTGTCAGCCAACAATCAATTGCTGGGATTCTTAATTCAGACCTTAATGGGCAAGGTAGAATCTTTGGAGAACTTAGAAATGCAATCAAGCGAGGAATTATTGGAGGAGTTAATCAAGCATTCCGCAGAGCTGGAGAAATGGGGCAAAAGTTAAGATGGGTAGCAGTGTCAAAGAATTTATGTCCAGATTGCGAAGACCGTGCAGGAGAAATTGATACTTGGGAAGGTTGGGAGTCAAGAGGAATGCCAGCATCAGGATGGAGTGTCTGTAAAGAGTATTGCTATTGTCAGTTAATACCAGAAGATATTGAAATTAACGATAAATTAAAGATATGAAAGATTATAAAACAACTAGATATATTTGCAATGAATGTAATTGGGAATGGGAAACGCTTTCTGCTAATCCTGAAGAAGAGGTTATTGAAGAATGTCCATCTTGTGGCTCATTTAGCACAAGAGAAGCAGTAATTTCCCCTGAAATTTCATTTATTGACAAAGATTTTTATTCAGAAAACTGATTTTAAATAGTTTTTTTGCTATCGCTCAAGGTGAGGATAGCTCAACTTGCATACATAGGAGTTAAATATGAAAATAGCAAGAGTTCCAATTCATTTCAATCGAGATGAATTTCTAACACCCTTTGATACAATGTTTGATAAGATTGTACAAAGTCAATTCCCAAACTTTCAAAAAGAATTTGGGATTTCATTTAAAAAGGGTTCATTTCCAAAAGTAGACGTAGTAGATTATGATGATTCCGTAGTTATTGTGGCAGAATTGCCTTCAATGACTAAAGAATTACTCAATATCGAAGTAGAAGACCGTATTCTTACGATAAGTGGTGATAAACACCAATTAGAGGATGAAGATGCTCGTTATATTATTAAAGAGCTAAAACATTCGTCTTTTAGACGTTCATTTGAATTAGGCGATAACTTATGTTCTGATATAACTGCCACGTTTGAAGAAGGAGTCCTTAGAATAGAGATTCCAAAGAAAGAACAAGTGGAATCAGATAAAAAGCGAATTGATATAGTATAATCAATGCCTATAATACGTTCTATAGTTAAAACTATTAAATACTTATATATATATATATTTATATATATAGTTCGTCATATTCAGACATGGTTTTGGCAGTTTCGTATTAATTATCGAGGGAGAGGGGTAGAAAAAAGCTCTACCCCCACCCTACACAGACGTATAGGGGGGTACATGGGGGTATACCGAAAAATCAGACTTGGGTTTTTAAATTATTTTCTGCCTCGATTACCTTTTGTTGCCATGATTGGAGCATTAGTTTTGTTTTTCTACCTCGGGGTAATAGTTCCACTCCGACTTTAATAGCTCGTCTTCTCCATTTAGCTGCTTCACTACGTTTTTTTAAGGCATCTTTCTTTACTTGTAGCTCTCGTAGCTCTTGTACTTTAGTTTTAGGCTTTTTCTTCTTTTGTACAATAGGTCTTTCTGGCATTACTGTAAATTCAGCTTCTTCAATCTTCTCATCTTTATAATCTTTACCATCTTTATTACCTAAGAACTTCTCAAAAGGACTTTGATAGTTATTTACCTCTACTCGTTTGATTAATTTGCCTGAATGCTCTAATATAAGCCTACCAGCTTGTACATTACCAGCTTCAGCCTCTCTTATCATTGCATTTAGTATAGATGGCAGCTTAGAACCAAACGATACCATGTATTTTTGATAAAATACTTCTACAAACTCTGGGTCACGCAACCATAAATGTACCGTATTCTTAGTTACTCCAGCTTCTTCAGCTACTTCTTTTATATGTGCATTAGGATATGCAGTCATAAATTCAACAGCCCTTACTTTTGAGCTTTTCCAGCTCTCTGGTAGGTTAACACTCATATGTATTCTCCATAATAATAAGTAATATATAGGACTTTACTACTTTAATACAATAAATAATGTCCTGTTTTTATATTTTTATACTATATCTATTAAACTACCTATTCTGCCTGAATCCTAATTAGGCAGAATTACTACTATACATAGAACAAGACTTTCTTTTCTTCTTTTCTTAAAAAAATAGGGTTAGAGGTCTTTCTTTTGTCTATTTTGTGAGGTTTACAGGTTGCCCAGACAGGTAAGTTACAAATCCGCCCCTCCCCCTTAATGAGACTCATTATCAATAAGCTTAATGAGATTGAGACTCAACAGTTGATGCTAATGAGACTTAGTCGCAATAGTGGGGGTGGGTTGCATCCATGCATTAAAACCCATTCAAAAGACCAATCCGCACCAATTGTTTAAAATCCTGTTTAAGGGGTCTAATTAACCGCATATGGAGCGATTGACCCTTTAAGGTGTATTGGTACTAAAAACCAATAAAAGTGATTTTCATG
>Ga0080013_1004814_pt1 | contig 13024 bp, 5 predicted proteins | sample ETNvirenome_6_85_FD_69236 | JGI IMG/M metagenome (GOLD analysis project Ga0080013, IMG submission 69236) | Marine viral communities from the Pacific Ocean - ETNP_6_85 (SPADES assembly) (version 2) | ecosystem: Environmental > Aquatic > Marine > Oceanic | place: Pacific Ocean | collected 2013-06-19 | reverse complement strand
CATCAAAGGTCTGCATCTCGTTCTGATTCGAAATCAGATTCAGTTGATCATCTGAAAAGTTATAATCTAGTTCTGGCATGTTGAGTTTTCCATATTATCATATATAAATATTCCGTTTTGTAAATTATATCGCTTTATCCTTTGTGCTGATTTCCGGCATGTCGATAGCTGAATCTCTAGACAGTTTTATAGTTTTACTTTTCTTATCCACTGTATAGTCGCCAAGAGCAAATCCGATATTTCCAATTCCGGATGAATCGAATATCGCACCTCGCGTGAGTTCACCTGTATTGAGTTCCATCACACAGGTGTCGCGTAATGATCGTTCTGGGCTGTTGGTGATGTATTGGATTCCGATACAGGATGAATCATCGAATTCGTCTTCTTCTCCTGTTGGTCGGGGGAATCTTTTGGTACTATCAACGTATTGCCAGTAACCATCTATGAATTGATATCCACCATACCAATATGTGTCATCCCAATACGGGTGCCATTCTTCATATGTATAAGTCAATAATTCACCTGTATTATCATCTCGCTCTTGATTTATCATCAACAACTCATGCATATCATACGGAGCAGTAAACACTCGAATCTGTTCCAAATCGATCTGCCCCAGATGATCACCTAATTCATCATTCCATCTTGCTGATTTCAATCTATTGACATCTGCATGATCTGATAAACCGAATTCACCTCCTTCATATACTGCGTCTACGGATTTATAATACTTACTATCCTGGCTTATCCCGCCGATGATCGGAATCGCTCCTGGTGTGGGCCACGGGATGGTAGTGAATTGCGTCGAACCTAGATCTTGAAAATCTATTACAGATAACGAACCTTCATTGAGATTAAACCAGATGTTAACCCGCTTCCATCGACAAGCCATTATGAATTCTTCATCTGGATGTTTTATCCAAGAATATACCATAACTTGAATTATATATGTACCCATTTCGGAGTATGCATGACTGAGGGTTTCACTTATATCATGATGTGTATATGCAGCACTGCCGCCGCTTATTATTTCATCTATCAAGTCGGTATCAGTTGTGGCGTTACCGTCTTCATCCGCTCCATCCCAATTCATCACGAAAAACTTATAACCAGAATCTATATCATCGCTGTAGTTGAACCATTGATAATCTGATATATACGCATCGCCGATAACAGTATGCTGTTCTGATAAGTCGAAAGCCAACTTGACTACATTCGGTGCCCCGGTGTACATGTAACCAGGATCAGTGAAATCATAAAATGACTGAAGATTATACCCTATATTATCAATATCAACCCAAACATGACTGATTGGTCTGAAGTCGTTGATATCGTTGTGGTCAAAACTAATGTCATTATTGGTTAACGACATGTAATCGATTTCTTTTCCAGGATGTAGATGCTGTAGATTGGGCTCTGCACTCAAGTCAGACCAAACTGGCCAGTCCATCGAACCTTCTAATCCATACTGGCCGGTAGGAAAATCATCTCTATCGTACTCAGTCGGTGCATAAATCCTTACGATGAAATCCTGTAAATACCACGCGGGGGTGGTCTCTTCATCCTCAAACATACCATCATTATCAGAATGACCGTACTTATCACGGATACTGCTGGGAATTGATGCTGGATTGGATATCTCTTCATTCCCCTCATAATCAACATATTTAATTTTTGTTTCACCCGATCCCCACCCATATTCCAGATATTCGATATCAGGATCAGTGACCACTTTCTTGATAGCGGTTTTTGGTAATTTCATGAAATAATAACGCCGATTCAGTGCATCTTCGCCACCAGTTTCATCTAAATCACCCCCTAATCTTATTACAAAAATGAGATGTGAATTGTCTGATTGTTGACCGTGTAGTGCATTATGCCAATTCAACATAGATTTATTTAAAAGTGTACCGTTATACGGCTCCTGATTTTCATAAAAAGACGTTACAGTAGGATTAAACGGTATATCGGTCACGGTTGGATAATCATTCTCCGCAGGCTCGGTATTAGACGATCCTGTTTTAGTAAAATAAAAATCATGGTTTCCATGACCGAGTAGGTTTCCACTACTCGTATTGAAATCTTTATACTCGTACCATATCAGAGCCGCGGCGCCGTCACCGTCAACCCAGGTCCTGATGGCATTGTCATGTGATGGAAAATCAACTCCACCATTTGCCGAATTGAAATTCTCTGAATCGATAAAATAAATTGCCACTAAATGATCATGAAACTTATCATTGCCGCCCCATTCTGAAGTTTTACCTCCGTCGAGATAACGTAGTTGTACTTTCATCCCTTTATAAGGCCATAACCATTTGGTTTCTCTCCTTTCCAGTTTGTCTGGCTCAATACCTTCTTCTGTCACGTTAGTGACGAGGTTGGGAAAATCCGAATCAGTAGTCAATCCCGGTTGCTGATCAGTAGCATCTGGTGCATTAGGGTTGATAACGATTTGAGAATAATCCGGGTTTATATATCGGATTAAATAATTATCTTCTGCTCTGGTCCAGTCTGCCATGATCAGTATGCCTTTCTCTGGTGTTTCTTACGAATTACTGGTTCGATTGATTGTTTCTTCCCAACTGCGTATCGTTTTTCATCATATTGGATTGCATAATCGCCGATCAGCATTCCTGCATTTTGATTTCCGCTTTGATCTGATAACGATTTTTGTTTGACTTTTGAAAAATCTAAATCGAGAATTAATGATTCGTATTGCAGATCAGTTGCTGTGGTGGGAGCGAAATCGTCATCTTGATCCCATGCCCTACCGGGTGTGCCGAATGGTACTCTGTCGCCCTGGAGATTATCAACATCCCAATTTCCGTCATCGGTTAATTTCGGTAATACTGGATAGTAGTACTGAGGATTATTCCATTCTTGTGTTCCTTCCTCGATAACAACCGATCCATCTGTACACGTCACACCGACTCGATCACAGTAAATATTCCAACCATCCGGTATGATGTTCTGCCAGTATTGTGCAAGTTCAGGATTACCTGCATGGGCTTCTTCACATTCACCTATCATTAATGGATTTTCATAATAAACGTATTCATGTACTGTATCTCCTCTCTCTAACATGGGTTCTGAAAATGAAACCTGTTCCCCAAGTGGAACATTCCCATCTCGTAATAAAACTCTGATATAGTTCTCATCGCCCCATTGACAGAGTTCACCATCACATAAATCTCCCTGAGAATCTGCATCAGGTGTATCGGGAAGCGTAAAGATATGTTTTCCCCAAAACCATCCGTCACCTAAATCTTCGATGACGTCTGGATATGAGTTTGTATAAAACATTGTCGCTGAAGGATTAGTGCCATCGTTATAATGAACGTATATGCCAGCTGTCGGATCACCTTCGCCTTCTACTTTATACTTATAATGCAATGTAAAAGTATCGCCTCCTTGAAGTGATATTAACGGAATATATCTCTGAATTAAAATGTTATCAGTATTATTAATGGTATCACCTTGAATTGTAACACCTGGTGCATTCCACGGTGTCGTGATATCTGACCATATAATCGCACTTGACGTCCCACCACCCCAATCTGATCTTCCCCAACCCGTTGTAGTTCCAGCTGGGGCATCCGTATAATTTATTATGTTGATTTCGCTCGCCTCATCACAAGGAAATCCCAACATCTCGTACATCTGCATCGGTCTCGTAAACACTCGTGCTTGTGCGAGATCGATATTCCCGACCCAATCGCCGAGTTCACCTCTGAGAGGATACTGGTTAGTGTATATGGGTGCACCCGGATCAGTGGCACCGGTATCAGCAAAACTTCCCGTATAGTTATCGATCTCTGCATAACCCGATAGATCTTCATTCATATTCGCTAACGCGTATTCCGCTCGAGCTAACTCTCCTTGACCCGGAAATTCAATATCGAGTCTGCTCTCACCAATATATCCGACAGCACGAGCAATCGTTTTGTGGTACAAGCTTGATTCCGATATACCGCTGATCACCGGTGTGGTTTCACTGTACGGGATGTAAGTATAATCATCTCCACCGAGTAGTTTGAAATCATCTTCAAATCCTATCCGTTTGTTTATACTGATGTAGAGTTCAAATTTTATAAATTCTTGAACTGAATCGTCATCCTCATTTGGTTCATCGTATGAAAAGGTATCGTTCATCCTTACCATGTAACCAGTGATACGATATATACCTGATTTCTTATAAGAATGTATCATGACTCCAGAATCGATGTGAAAAGGTTCATGATTAAATTCAATAGCTGAACCATCTTCCCAATCGAGAGCCACAATGAGAAATTTATCTCGATTAAGAGTTCCCAATTCATCTCTGTATAGTGGTTTAAATGAAGAAAACGGACTGATCATTTTGTGAATGTCCGGGCCCGTTCCGCCTGGACATATATTCCGTCCGCCCATTCTGGGGTAGAATGATAACTGGACTGTTCCGGGTGCGACAGCACTTTCATATTGGTCGAATTGAATATCCCGATCGTAGTATTTGAACAGCGGTGCATCTTGACTTTCTTCTAACCCGTATGCCGTCCGGACATCGACATCCGGTATAAATGTGTGGCTCAGATGGGGTGTATATTCTCCTACATTGTATGGTTTCGGTAAACCACCGAGACGTGGATCGGTACTGATTACCTCTCCCCAACTGGTCAATCCTGACTGTATTTCATTCCAGTAATACAATCCTAATCGTTGTCTCGGATCTGTATCTAGTGCATCCAGTGTGGTGAAATCATCAGGATAGTAGCCATCTCTAACGTCGATACAATCTGCTTCTTGCCATTGACAAAAATCTTCTTCAAAATCAATATCCTCTGCCGGAATCGTTTCCCAACTACAATTAGCAGAACCCTCCATGTTTGTCATATTAGTACAGTGATCCTCTGAGCTAGCGTCATCACAATACATTACACCACCAGCACACGCTCCCAGATTTAAATAGCCCGACGCCGTGAAACTGCAGGGTTCTAAACATTGAGTGTCATTGTAAAAAGGATTACAATCTACATATCCCGTTCCTGTGCAACCAATAGTTTCAGGTGTGGTGTATCCCCATGGAGCAGTACAGGTTGCTTCAGTAGAAGGATCGTGATCCCCCAGAGATTGACCGCATGGTATTTGAGGTATACAAGCAGTAGTTGTGGGGGCGATGGCGGAATAAGCAGTAGGATCTATATCAATTCCCTGATGGGGTGAATACGAACCCAGGACGGATGAGGTGGATTGAACTACACCACTGATCAGAACATTTAATTTCACCGTCCCGGGATTGTCCCACACATCAGAAGCACTGATCCGCATCTCGTATTGACCGTTCTGTTCAAATGTGTAATCGAGTCCGACATCAGGAACGTAGTCGGTTGGACCGTAAACGAGTCCTCTACTCGCATCTCTATCCATTCCTACCCCTTCAATCAATTCGATTTCTATTTCATAAGTGGAATTATTATCTCGATCCTGTATCGCATAGCCAAATGGACTGATCAACTCTTTGGAGTCTCCGCCCAATTCTATAATGTATTCATTTATAAATAAATCTAAATTGCTACCTCCTGCGGCGGTTGCAACAATAGTTCCTTCAGGTGCACCTTTTTTTCCATCGATGATGTGTTGGTGTAAATGTCCTCCCTGATTATCCCAACTTATATTGATGCGTGCGGCTTGAAAATCCTCTGTTCCGACAACTTCATTTCCATCAGAATCTTCTATTTTATGTAAACATTGATTGAGATTAGCCGGAGGCGGACAATTATAATTTGCTGTACATGTAACATCGTTATCCATAGCACATATACCCTGATCTGTCCCTGGTGCACCCACGTTCATTAAATTCCCAACTGCGGGGACTGACCACGCGGTATAGAATGTTAATGTACCGTAGAATTCACTATCTAAAACTTCTATCTCGTAATCTCCGGTTTCGGGATTATGTACCTGTATGTAATCTGAAAATGAAACACCTGATGGTCTCATCCATTGTTTACCGGGTACCCTCGAACCTATGATTGGTGGACGGCCTCCAAAGCCCCCATCTGAAACGCTTCTAACCTCATTAGCATCTACATTGTAAAACGTAATCGGAAGCTCGTTCGGATTGGTGATCGAGTCGGGTTGAAGCATTGCTGACGTAGATACAGTAGTGTCTAGTTCAAGACTTGCCTCATATACAACAGACGGTGTGACCACTGTACCGGTTCCGTTTATCGTAACGTTGACTGTTGCAGTATCGGACAATCCACCGGGATCCGTAACAGTGACTTGTATAGTTGCGGTTTCTGTTTCACCGACGAGCATGAGATCTTCCCATGAGTAGGTCGATAGATCGACATCAGCGTCGTAATAGCTGTAATGACCGATACAATTCGTACAATCATTTGAAGAACTCGGTTGGATCACGCCCGGGCCGGTAACTGCCCATGTGAAGATCAGAGTATTTAGCGGGTCGTCGATATCAGTACTGTTGGAGGCATCTATGGTGACGGTCGCAGTATCGTCTACCGTTATTTCAGACGGAACACCCAGTTCTGGTGTGTACACACAACTCCCGTAATAACCCATTGGATCATATTGAGCATTCGCATTATAATTATCCGCGGCCGGATCCATGCAACCAGGTTCTTGATACTGACATTCACCGTCTATGCAGAAGTAATCATCTGAGAACCATTCATGACATTGTACATTATCGTTGCACGCCATTCCACCACCTTCACCACCATCGGGCGGAGTGCATTGACCAAGTATCTCATCTTCTCCTGGTTGAACCCAGGTTGATGGATACCCATCAGGACAGTCATCAGTAGTTCCGATTTCCTCACATGTCCATGTCGGATTACCACACCCATATATGTCGTCTGTCCAATGTGAACCCACTATACAGTTACACATCACCCCATCTTGTGGTCCGAGCGCTAGTATCTCACCCCCGTATTGGAATGAATCTTCATATATAACATCATCGTACCGTTGAGTTTCTTCATTCCATCCGAGTGTTATTTTGTTATAAATTTTCATTAGGTTGCTGTAATATTTACACTGATTATAGGTGGCTGGTTTGGAGGATATTCACATGAATCATTATCCGTACCGTTGAGTTTCTTCATTCCATCCGAGTGTTATTTTGTTATAAATTTTCATTAGGTTGCTGTAATATTTACACTGATTATAGGTGGCTGGTTTGGAGGATATTCACATGAATCATTATCAAAATTAGCATCTGGGTTATAATTGAGTGCTTCAGGATCCATACAGCCATATACTGTTTCCCGATACGGGATATATAGATTTGCAAAACTAGATGTTCCGTCATTTATATCATTAGGCCAATGATATATACCGAACCGGACGGCCGTTGGCGCGGGTCTCTCGCATTGGCCTCCTTCTCCACACATACAGATAGCATCTCCTCTTTGATAAAACGGATCTTCTACTACATCACCGTCCATGGTATAACACGTTCCCCTATTCGTCACACCATCATCAGTTCCGCGACCATCATGAGCTACACCGTCTGGATTAGTAGGATGCCCCCAATAATATCCTGTTGGCGTCCCGACAATACATTCACTTATCCTTTGTTCATCAGCGTCATAACGGACTCTAAACCATCCGCATGAATTCCAAATAGTATTTGTAATATATTCATCATCTCGGTGTAGCGTAACGGATACCTCTTCCCAGTCAGTCGACGATACTGATACTGAAACATTTTGGACCCATCCATCTGTTGGTGACATGAACCAAGCATAAAATCTAACCACACCTCCTGCATCCGCTCTATCCTGATCTATCCTGCCTTGTGCGAAGAATTGAACATCCTGTCCATCCCCAACACCGAGATCTTCAACTGACAAATGTAGTGATCCAGATGATCCAGGTGGATAACCATTATGATAGTTATGCCAAATAGCATACCCGGTTCCGGAATAATCATAACCGTCGGGATATATTTTTCCTTCCGATAGTGCATTACCCAATCCTTCATTCAGATAAGTCGGTGTTGGAATTCCATATGGACAATCCATACCACATTGAGAAAGATATTCTGAATAATAACTACCATATTGGCAAAACCAATCCTGTAAAGCATCGCAGGTCGAGCCGATCCAATTCTGATCAGTAGCGTTATCTGACGAACCGTACCACTCACCATCGAAATCCTCGATGCAAAGATTTAAAAAGAAAGGGCTCATCGGTTGAGGAAACTCATTACAACCAGATGCAAAACAGCATGGTGCATTAGCCATATATCATTCTCCTTATATTATCAGATTAATCAATTCCATCTAAGCCATTCCGCCGCCGCCACTATCCAGATGGATCAGGGGTTATCGATATGCTGATAACCGGTGGATCGTTTACATCTGTGACCTCTAACGGTAGAGTGAAATCAAATGGTGTTCCTTGATATTCGGGACTACAAGTAACTGATTCTGAATTATTTGGAGACTCATATGCATACTCGTTAACTCTAAAGTCAATATTATACATACCCGGTACGGGAGCCGTATCTGAAAATCCTAACTTGAACATACATTTAAACCAAAAATCTACACCTGGAACAGAGCTGCATGTGATTTCATTTGATTCAACGTCCGCACTGCCGTTCATATTAGTACCTGACTGGTTAAACAGTGTTATGCCAATCGGTAAAGATGTTGATTGGAATTTTATCAATTCATTATCGTCTGGATCGTAAACAAAGAACTCAAACTGATTACTAGAAACATCAGATCGTTCATCTATTCTGATTGGCACTATCCCGGTTAAATCTGTTGCCTGTGAAGTCTGCCCGCCGTCGTCTTCAACCCAAGCTTGGGTTGCCATGATATAATCAGGCTGACCTTCATATATCTGAATTTCAGGCGGTGTCTCACAATCAGCTACTGCACCGACATTAAAATTGACAGTTTTAGTTATTTCAGTGGCAGTAGTCACATCATATAAATTAATTGTGATAGTAGACTGTCCATTGAAATCCAGAGGTGGCTGTACCGTTAGGGGGATTCTCAGATGAGTATCGATGCCGGGATCAAGTACCTCCACAATCGAGATCGTATCGAGTCCGACATCACCCGTAAGTTGAAATCCTTGAGATGTAAAATTCCCATCTACTATATCATAATATGTTGTGCCCGAGTTAAATGATCCATGTTTTTTCAAAGTAGAGGCTCTGAACTCTATTCCACCAGTCCACGTAACATCTTCTGACATGCCTACATTCATGTCACCGTCAGTGGTCCATACCGGGGGACAATATGCTTGCACTTCAGTACTGATATTTGTACATGCTTCGTTTTCCGAGCCGTGCTCATAGAAGTCACTTACACAAGACTCAAATGTAGGATTTAGACAATATAGGTCACCCCCCCAATCACCCCCATCATCGTCCATCGTTAACGTCACTGTCGGTGCCATTGACGTAATGCTGAACCAGTCGGGTGCGACAACGCTCAATTCTACTGTTGTATAGTCCAAACAGATACCCGTTAGGTCATCGGCGCAGTTCGCACACATACCGGCATACCCTGTAGTCCCGGTGGGACAATCTGACACATCTTTTGCATACAGATCGTACACCTGCACAGTACCTGGTGTTATATGTGTGGCATCGCTGCCTCGTAGTACCCACCCGGGATCCGGATATGGATTTGCATTATGCGATACAGTTGCTCGAATGTAACCATCTGCAGATAACGCGTATTCATTATCGTACGGTAGATCTCGAATCCCTATATGGAATAACACATCCCTGGATTCAGTATTCTCATCAACCCATGGGGCAGTAGCGGTTGAAAAGCCAATCGCATCAACATACCCAGACGGGGGGGCAATACCCTGACCGGAAACAGTAATGGAACCATACGTGTTACCGTCCTGATCTAACAGATTTCCTTCCCACAAGTAATAATTTAGATAATTCTGTTCATCACCAGGGTCAACCTGTCCATGCCAGATATTGGCATATTGGTGGGACCCCCAGTCAACATCAGTTATTCTGTACTCCAGCGTGATAGTATCGCCTGAAAAAATTGAATCTTCAATAATGAATGGACTGCTCTCTGTAGTGTTTACCTGCCACGGTACATCCGGGGGCCCTAGTTCCATGTTGTATCCTCTCACTTTAACAATCGGCTGATGGTTGCTGCCATTTATAATTATATCAATCGCCTGTTCCTGAAAAAGCTCCCCCGGATCGGTAACTCTGAGGTTGAACATATATCTATCCGTTATACCATAAGAAACAAACGGGGCTGTGAATGTCAAACTGGTCTGACCACTCTGGATAGCATCTGCTTGATCATACAGTTCTAACCAGCTGGCTGGAAATGTCGGAGTTTCGCTATTTGGATTACAAAACGCTTCTGTACTAGTGCAGCCGATAAAGAACCATTCGAATCTCAAACAGTCATCTGTTTCGGCCCAGTCTGAACCAGTCCAGATACAGGTATTCTGTCTCCAATCTTCACCATCAGGATGTGGATCCGGATCAGTCGACTGTGATGCATCTATAGTCACTGTTTGTGGTTCCCCGTCTGGACCGACTGCTGAGATAATCTGCTGGATCACAGCGGGATCGTCGAACATGCAACAGGTTGTACAGGCATCTATAGTTGCAGAACAGTCCACTGCGTTGGGAACATAATTTATTGCACTTTGATCACAGCAGCCGTACGGGCCTGGAAATTCAGGCGGATCTCCTCCTTCACCCCCTGGATCCGTATCGTTCCATTCGCAATACCCATTGGTATTATTGCATCCCTGCGCAGTGTCGATCGCACTACACGGTACGCCTTGAGGATAACCGGAGGTGCCGCCGCAACCAGGGTCAAGTCCTTCACAATACAGTAAAGAACCTATCCAATCTAAACATCCATCACCAAAAACAGAACATGGTGCATGTGTACCCTCAACACCGCTGCAGCCTCCAGTGAGGTCATTATCACCGGCCAACATCATATCTCCCCCGTACATGAATGAATCTTCATACAGGACCTCGTCATACTGTTGAGTAGCTTCATTCCAAGCCAGTGTTATTTCGTTATAAATTTTTCTCATTTTATTTTTCATAATCTGTATCCCCTTGCCCTCAATAGGTCTGTTTTTGAAATTATTTCTACTTTGCATTTTGCACCCAATCCTGAGTTTGATGTATAGGTTTGGAGATCAGCTGATTTATTCCATCTCCAGAAGTCGCCGTCACCATGTGTTTCTGGTCCAGATGTGTAATCATCAAATGTATATCCATCTTCCACCTGATCGTGTGAATACGTGGCTACGATGAAATACCATTCCTGGAGATCTATCGGAACTCTGGTATACTGAAATGCCCGCTGTGCAGCATGTTCTAACGCTGGTTTGCCGAATGTTCCTTGCGTAGCATCTGTTGTATCTAATCTACTCAAAACCGGTTCAAATGTGTCATGTCCACCAAAGTTACCGATATGTGAATCTCTAATATTTCCCTCATGATCTCGCACTACTAATCTGATAAATCTTTCTGTATCGGATTCTGTAAATGCCCATCCTGGTTCCCATGTAGTTCCACCCCAATCACCCATTGGAGCATCTTCATGATATCCCGGAACGTCATATGTCGTATCGCTGGTTTTCTTTGCAACATACGTCTCGAGCATGAATCCATATGGATTGCCCGCTCTCAACGGATTGCCCAGGTTGAACAGGGTACCACTACTGACTTTATCAAGAAACTTCACCCACATCGTTATCGTGAATCCAGTCGATTGCCAAGTCGGATTATCTCTCGTACCGAGCCCAACATCATCCGATTCCATATTTCGAATTATAATCGCTTGATTGAGATTCCGGATCTGCATATATCCTGATGATTTCGGTATATATCGAGGTCGCTGATCGACTAGGTCGTCTATATTAAACTCACTCTGATCAAAATAATTAGTCAGGTCATTATATATGTACTCAAGGGTTTTTTCTTCACCTGCCCGGGTAATTTTTGCATTCGGATTATCTGGACGGAAATAAATTTCTTCTAGATTATATGTCTCTGATGGTGGAAAGCTCTCCGGTGGATCGGGATTTCTCAATCTCTCGTACTGTGCGAAGAAATCATCTATCTCTTCCTGTCTGGTTTGGAATCCCGGTAGGAGTTCGTATATCGTCGTGTCGAGAATCTCCTTTGCTTTATCGGGATCGATCGTCGGTCTCGATTGATCGAATGAAACGAATTGACTCAGATTATCCAGCAGTGCTATGGTGTGTTCAATATCGTTAGAAGCTGTTCCTAATTGAATAGAAAAACCTGCTTCACCAGGTGCAACAGGCATTATTCCACCTGGAGCCAAGTTTTCCCATCCGTCAGGAAGACCATCACTATTACCAGTTATAACTGCATAATATGTACCAGGCGTGTTTTGCCATTCAGTCATAACGATCTGTAACGATTCGGTAACAGGATTTAATGATATTAAAAATTCCATCATCTCTTCATCTCTTGCATCTAATGCTTTTCTATCATACTGGTACATCACTAACCGATCTTCACCACCGAGTGAAATCTTACCACCACGGATGCTCTTCTGCCAAGCGGATAATGATTCAAAACCCGTTATGTTATTAATATGGTCCCAATTCCGTATCAGTTCCGATGATAATCGTTTAAGAATGTCTTCTTTCTTTTGTGCTTTTTCTGCGGCTGTCATCGACATATCACGATCTCACTTTAAATTCAAAACCATCATCATGAATGATCTCCTGCCCATCACCGTAGTTGAGTTTTAACTGAATCTTATACATTCTATTCGGGTACAGTCCTGACATCCATTGATTGAAATAATTACTCGTCTGATCACAACTCATCGAAGTATAAGGACCGAATGGCACCACTGCTTCACCTGTTCCGATATCGACGATCGAATACGAACCACTCCCTTCTGCGATGTACGATCCTGTAATCGTCTGTGCGGTGCGGTGAAATGTTTTATCGATATAACGTTTTCTCGGTGCTATTCTGAATTTAACCTTTTCAGATTCTCGA
>Ga0080013_1004813_pt1 | contig 13025 bp, 11 predicted proteins | sample ETNvirenome_6_85_FD_69236 | JGI IMG/M metagenome (GOLD analysis project Ga0080013, IMG submission 69236) | Marine viral communities from the Pacific Ocean - ETNP_6_85 (SPADES assembly) (version 2) | ecosystem: Environmental > Aquatic > Marine > Oceanic | place: Pacific Ocean | collected 2013-06-19 | reverse complement strand
GGAAAATAATACTATGAGTAAAACTCTTCTAGGTGTGGAATTATATGAAGAAGGTGGTGATTTTATTAATAAGTGTGAGAATTTAATATTAGAACACGGCATAGATGAATGGAAACATCACCCATATACCGATACTATGGTTTTAAAGGAAAGATTTGATTTTAGTTGTTTAAATTTTGCAGCTGGTTATTATGGATGGCACTCTAGTCATGAATATGTTGTGATAGAAGATGTTAAAAACGCTATTGTTCTTGGTGAAAAAGTTATAAATAAACTTGGTAACTGTAAATACAAATATGAGTATAGTATGGATAAACCAGTTTGGGGACTATTCGACGATTGATTCGAATAATTCTTTTGACACTACATAATCGGACAGTTGGTCTAGTGGGATTTGGTGTCTCTTACCTTGAAAATTCCCCGTAATAGAAATATCTACCTCGTCTATTTTAGGGTCGTACGACATTATAGTAATTCGTTTTGTATCTCCTGTTAATTTCTGGTCTACATCACCAACAACTCTTTCAAAGTTTGAATTCGAGTATCTTTTTTCAAACCCCAAGTCTTTTAAAATTTTTTCATACCTTTCTCTATTTTTTAAAATTGTTTCTGCATCACCACCAACATATTTATTAATCTCATCAATAATATTGTTAAGTGCGTAATTAAAGTCTGATAACCCTTCCTCATCCATATCCCAAGCATCATACCAAGTTTCATTTAAACCACTATCGATATGGTTTATTTCTATATTTTCTAATTCAGAGAAAGTATCAATTTTTTCCTCACCTATTATATACAATAACTGTGTATATGTTATATCAAGTTTCCACAAGATGGGGGTGCCGCCTTCGTAACTATAATCTAACACTTTCTCAGAATCTAACTCCTCTCTAGCTGCTTCTATTCTTGCTCTACCGACCGAACATCCGATAGCGTCTAAAAGTTCATAGTTGTTGTTACGCCATATGCTAGGTGCTATTTCCTCCATGGTATCATCAAGTAAACCTTCATCATTTATCCAATCATATTGTTCAGCTGAATCAGAACTTACAGCAGGAACTTTTCCAAACAGTTTCATTAAACTATCTAATTTTTCTCTATTTTCAGCATTTGTATGATAACCAACATACTGTAATTCTTCATCCTCTATCTCTTCACAGTGGTCATCATAATAACGGTCTGAAGCCATATCAAAATACCACTCATCATCATCATATACACCCATAATCTTTTCTTTAAAAATAGAATCCTCATAATAAAGTGATACACCATTTTCCGTAAATTGGACTGTGTTGATGAAAGCACCATAGCGTTGGTTGTTATCTGGCTCAAACTTGTCACCCATAAATTCATCTGTCGATAATTCCTCTTCTATTTCTGAACTTGGGGTTTGAATCATCCTATAAACTACTTCAGCAAACTTATTTGTTTTGGAAAAATCTTCTAGTATATTAGGGTCTAGTTTTATACCATATTTCATTAAATCAAATGTTGAGTATTCTTGTAGGAACATGTCGTGTAGAGATGGTTTATCAGATAAGAATCTGTGTACATTTTTCCACCCACTAGCACTGTCTTTGATTGAGACATCACCACTAGGCAATCCTGGTATTTTTTCCTTATCCGTAAACCAAAACTTTTCATTTGTGTTTTTGTCTTGGAGGATGTATGATGTTCCATATCCTTCAAAATACTTTTCCCCATTTTTACACCAATCAGTGTCTCCGGCTAACTGACAAAAACTATAATCATCTACTGGCCAGATATATTTCCAATTGTCGTCTTCATAAATTGTTTTAGTTCTTAATTTTTTTTCTTGTTCATTTATTTGTTCTGGTTCATAAGTTAGTTCTCCCAATCTGTCCTCCAATGAACTATTAATGTCATAATCTGGGTGCCAATAACCATCAAAAAATTTTGTGTCTACTTGTAAACACTCTCCCTTTTTACCTTCACAGTAGTCATGAAACATATATTCCTCATCTATTAATGCTGAAAAAATAGTTTTTTCGTTTAAATATTCTGGACTTGTATCTATTAGTGAATCTTCTAGTATTGTTCCCGCGTAGTCAGGATGGAATTCAAATCTTTCTATATTATCCCATGTAATACCATCATTTACCCAATTTCTTACATCATCTTCAAAATGCCAAGAGTATGAACCGTCCTCGTCACTTCTATATAATTCTCCGTCAGCCTGAAAATGGTCTGCTAATTTATCCAGAATATCTTTTCTCATTCCCTCTTTAATTGCCCATTCATGTTCATCATTATGTGCCCACACTATAAAAGTTTGAATCTCATCTATTTCTTCATCATATTTTTCTGTTAGTTCATCAACTTCTTCACTGGAAGAATTTCTATTTAATATATCTTCAGCAACTGACTGAGACACTCCTCCAAAAATTTGACTTATGGTTTTCCAATTATTTTCATCAATTTGGTCTGTCATATACTCGTCCCATTCATAATTGTACCAATCTTCGGAATCCCAAAAACCAGCATCCCCACATAAAAATTCTTTTATATAACTTAAATCATAATCTGAACTAGTGTCATCAAATAAGTTTGCTAAATCATCACAAGCAAAGACATGGCTAGCTATAACTGGTTGGTTGGTGTTTTGTAAGTAACGTTTAAGTAAAAATACTGCTGTGTCACTAGTAGCCCTGATTCCTAATAATTTTAAATCACGAAATTCTATTCCGTGTTCGTCCCATTGTTTAAAAAGATATGGTATGGATTTTTCTGGTACTTCTTCTATAACTGCCTCTATGGACTCCTCGTCCCACCCTACAGGAAACTCCCATTGTCCTGTTGGGAATAGGGTTAATTGTTCGTCGTGTTCATGTAGCCTACCTTTCATTTGTAGGTCATATTCCGAATCTTGTTCAAATCTATATAAATCACCAAAACTAATTTTCTGGTCTATCTCAAAAGGTATATTACTACTAGACGTAGCTGATGATTGTTGTATATCCGCTATCTTACCCATCGGGGTCATATATATTATAAATTTTTGTGATGGTCTTCCCCAACCACCTTCTCTTGTGAATATAGCTTGGACTAGGTTTCCTCTAATATTATCTGGTATGTTTCTTCTTGGTTTACGTCCACCACCAATCATACCAGCTTCAGTTAATACCTCGTCCGATTTAACATACTTGTCATATGGGTCTACTATAATTCTAATCCCATCATCACTAATATCTGAATAACCATCACCAAAACCCTCCCCCTCCATATCTGTTTCAAGGTCTGGAAAATACACTCTTAACATGGTAACTTCTTCTCCATCTGGGGTTTCGTCTTGGTAGACCATATCTACCCTACCAAGAGAATATTCCTCTGGTGAACTATACTCATCTGCAAACTCACTTGGTGGGAGCTTGTCGAGGTCCATAGAAATAATTCTAATGTGGTCACCCGGTTTTACTTTTTGGTTTAATTTTCTTTTTGTGTGTTCATTTAAAGGTTTTAAACCCAAAGTTTCCCAACCTTTATTCCAATCTGGGAATGTACTGGGATTCGTATATTCTATAGATAACGCGAGAGCTTGACCCGTAGACAATGGAAATATATCTTCTATCTTAACCCTTATAATCTCTGTGATTGTATCAAAATCTTTACTGTCTTTTGGGTCGTAGGAGATATCCCCCATACTACTAGGAAAAACAAACATCATTAAACCGTCAACATCCTCTTTTCCTACCCAACCGTCTAGATATTCAAATATTACCTTTTTAATATTTTCATGTCTACTTTTTTTGTATGTACTATCTATATGTTCTTGTATTTTATTCTGAACATTAGGGTTCCATTTATAGTCAAAATGATTAGAATGTAAAAGGGTGGCTAATGTAGTGTCCACATAAAGATTTTTCTTAATTGCATGAACTTGTTCTAAAAGACTTTCATCTTTGGTAACTGTTAAGACATTTTGTGTCTTTTTTCTTAATTTTTCTAAAAGTGTTGACATACGTATTATAAATATTTTGATATTTGAATTAAATTGTATATATTTGTTTATATAAAAAATATAATCATGCCAAAATCAAGACATAGAAAAAATCATAAGAAAAAAGTCGAGTCATGGAAACAAAGAACTCAACAAAAAGTAAATTCTGCAAATAAAGAAATGGTTAAGATTCAAGAGGACCTAAGAAAAAAATGGGAGGAAAAACAAGAGGAACTTAAAAAAGAAGAAGGACCTATAAATCCAAATCCTGAAACTTTGTAGATATTTAAAATATGGGGGTGACTGGAATTGATTGGCGTTGGTCGATTAATGTCAGCACGTCGAGCCTGAGTTAAGCTCGTAAAATCTGATTCATTTTTTTTAACTGGCAAAACAATTGCTAAGTTGTCGCTTTTAGGACTTGTCCGTGAACCGTCAACTGTAGCTGTAGCGTAACTAGTTTACTATACAGTTCCGATTCATCTAAAGATTTTAAGATTTGTATCTTTGGTTTTTGAATCGTCAACAAAACAAATCGAACCCATGAAGTTGGCACATGGTTAAACTGTCATCAAAGGCCTCTGAAATCTTGTTTATTCTAATAGGTAGGCTTATAAAGAATAAACTAAACGTGTAGGATAGATATTTTTTGAAGATGCACAAGACGGGGGTTCGATACCCCCCACCTCCACCAATAAAAAAACCCAGAGAAATCTGGGTTATTTTTTTAATCAAATTTAATTTTTAGGTCCGGATATGGGTTTGGGGTTGGTGTAATTATTGTTTGTAGGCCTTCTATATTTTTACAGTTTTTTTGACATGCCACTAAGGTTGTGTAGTCTCCGGTACCGTCTCCTGGGTCAGAACACACACCGTTATTACAACTATAAGTTGTGGTGATTGTAGAGTATCCTTGAATCTCCTCTTCGTTATCTCTTCCCATTAAACTATTAATTAGTGGGTGGTCTATATCTTTTATATATAGGTTGGTTCCAAGATATGCTTGATTAGTTATACAGTCATATCTAAACGCTACTCCAGGATATTTTGTTTTTCCTGGCCCTGCTTGCTTTCCTGATGGAAGAAGCTTATTGGGTGCCTCACCAGGTATATCTGCATAAGTAACACAGGTGGTCCAAGCGTTGGCATTTTTATTTGATGGGTCAATTCCAAATTCCATCGCAATAACATCTTCAAATTTCTTATGTACAAACTCATAACCTTTCCCATCTAAAGCTACTATTATTGCATGGTCATTAACCTTAAGTCCAGCCTCTTCTGCGTCATCTGGTGGGTAAAATAATGCAGTAGCCTTATCACATAATTTTTTAGATAGGTTTCTTAAAGTTTCCGCTTTTCTATCGTCTCCTATTCTGTCAGCTTGAACTGACTGGTTGTAAAGAACATTTTCTATAGCTTGGCGGACCAAACAAAGTTCCCACACCTCTTCAGCTTTGACGGTGCTATTATTAATTAATTCTTCTGCTTTTGCTACAACTTGTTTCTGATGATATGGTCCATGTATGGCTTTTGACATGTCACAAGCAGTTTGACACCAAAATGTCAAATCCTTAAACCAATACTCAGTCCACGAATCATCGTCTTTCTGTTCACCACTACCCGCCCAGGATGTTAATAGGTCTTCATCCATTGACTGCCAGACAGGGGCAATCGTTCCGGTTCCGGTTCCTTTCATAGGTATCACCTCGTCCTCTGACGCTTTTTCTAAATGGAGACACGGGCATTCTTTTGTCGAACTTTGTTCAAGTAAAACTCTAGCTAAACCATGTGTAGTATTATCTATAGTAAATTTTTCTATTATATGTTTTAAATTACTCATTTAATTGTCTCCTGATTGTAGTTTTTCCCATAGGTATTTACCCGCCTCCTTAGTGGCTTCAGCATTATCAGCCACACTCACCTTTAGTTTTGGTGGAACATCCGAACAATCAGATACCCCATCAGGTCTTAGTTGATATGCACGATGGCCCGTATTGTTGTAATGTATATCATTAAACTTGGCTAGTGGCATTTTATCAATTTTTTCTCCTGCACTTGAGTTTGCTGGACCACAGAGGGAACTTCCACACCACTTAATACAGGCCATAACTATATCAACAGGTATTTTTGCATCTTCTACAATACAACACCAGACATTATCACTATTGTCTTTTCTTTCCCTTTTATAGTATGGCATGTTTATCCACATGATTTTTTCTAAATCTTCTTGAGTTAATATATCCGTTGTGCCATCACCTAATGCAACATCTAAAGTAGCAATATGAGAAATTACCATCTGTTCGTCGTCATCTGAAGTCCTAAAAAGGTCCATTATAAATTGCGTCACTGTCCCTTTTAATGGTATACCTAAGCCATCCACAAGGCCCCGAAGTAATGGTGACCCTGCCTTTGACTGATAATAAGCTGAATATTGGGAGGCTTGGATAATTGTTCGTATAAGATTTGGGTCATCCATATTTCTTGTGCCATCATCATTTCTTGGGTCAGCCCAGAAATCAGCGATAAATCCTTCATCAACCCCCCACCAGGTGTCCATCTCTGCTGTCATTTTGGTATATAGTGACTGCAGAACCCCCGGAGACAATGTTTCTTTCTGAATCCATTTTGGTGTTTTACCTCTTTTCATTTGTTTCCAATAATCAATATCAAAAGCATTTGTTACCCTAGCTACTATATCTTTTCCATAGTCACCATCTCCAATTACATCACCCAGTTCATATCCACTCCATCTTTTTGAAAATTCATCGTAGGCAGTTCCTGCTAAAAATCCAGCCAATATCCATCTAAAAGTCTTCCAAGTGATTACCTTATCTACAAACTTTGTACCGGCCCTTGAAAGGAGGTTGGGTTCCAGGAATTTTATAATACTATCATCTAAACCACCAAAAATTTTATTTACTATAGCTAAGTGGTTTGGCAATAACTCTGATGCTTTCTTCCCGTAAATATGTCCTGCAACATCATCTACAGTTACTTTTCCCAATTTATTTACCGATACCATAAGTTCCATGAAATCATCATTCCCTTTAATAGCTTTTACAAACTTATCAAAATTACCATCAAGTGCACTTACCACTCTAAAAAATCCTAATTTTTCAGGTAAACTAGCACCATCTTTTATAATATTGCGTATTAATGCCTCTGGGTCTTTACCTATTGTTTTAGATAAGTCATCACCTAACATCTTGTTCCAAGTACCGTCATCCACAGCTTTATTCGAAACTAGAACGAAATCATCTAGATTTTTCTTCGCCACCTCATCAATTTGGACACCCTTTACGACTAAATCATCCCAGTTTAATTTTAGTTTACCATCTGGTAGAATTCTAACTAAATCATCAATATATTGGGTTAGAAATTTAACGATACCTGTTTTTTCAAATAATTCTGTGACAAATTTATTTTCGATTAGGAGATTATTATCAGGGATAATACCCATAATTTCTCTCACTCTTTCTATTTCTTGTAATAATTGCTTGTTCATAATTTTTTTCTTTCTTTATAAATAGTTTATGTTGATAAATAACTTTCTACACAATCATGTAGTTCTGTTTTTAGTTGGTCCCCATCCCAACAATCTTTTTGACTTTCCTGTCCAATATAATAGTCCATTGTCCATTTTATAGTATCTAACCATCTCTCCTCAGCTGATTTTCCTGACGAAGATTCTTCTTCTTCAAATCTTGCAATACTATCTTCTGCCCATGCCTCCCAAACTTCTTCATTTGTCCCTTCAAAGTCGTGTTCATATCTAAACATATCTAACACATCCCTTACAAATGCAGCACTACACTCCTTTTCTATTAAAATAACAAAAAAGGCATTCATTATACATGTTTTAGTGCCCTCATTATTAAAAATATCATTAGTTAACTCTTCTGGACTTTTACTGGTGCCCTCTAATAAATCTTCTATATTCTCCTCTGCTAATATCTCTTCTATCGCGAGTCGACCTTTCCTTTCACTACCACCACCTATTATTCTAAGATAGAATTCTTTAGGTAGACTTGCTGCTATCTGTGTTACTATCATTGCGGTGACTGCCCCACCTATAAATAAAACTTCTTTAGCTACAACTCTCCAAGTATTAAAAAATCTAGCATAATCATCAATGTTTTTAGCCTGATGTTTGAGTAAGTCTCTAATCGCTCTTAAAGATGAGGCACTGATATTTTGGGTCTTTGCAAGTACTAATATATCATCGTTATGTAATTTCATAATCTTTTTAACTGCTTTATCATTTTTTAAGTTTTTTAGAGCTTTTGTAACATCTGCCTCAACGTTATCAACATTTTTTAGTAAATAATCTGCAGCTTTTTTCTCGTCACCTTTCAAACTCTTATAAACTTTAGCGTTAAAATCAGATTTCATCATTTTATCCGTTACTTTTTGTATGTCTTTTACTTTCAGGGCTTTCCTAGCTTGGATAACTCTTTTAAGTATTCTAGTAGCTGGAAATAATTCGAATACAAGCATTGCAGCTCCTTCTTCAGTATCTCCTTGGCTAAATGCAATAGCTGCACTCCCTAAACCAGCTATGATAGACACTATTTGTCCTCCAGGTATAAAAGCACCAATTATAGCAATAGCAGTTAAATAATTCTGTGCACAATCTGCAGGTTCCGCACCAAAACAGAAAGTTTTATGTATCCATTTTCCGAACGCTACGAGCCACTCCCCAACCCACTCTGGAGAGCCTCCACTACCCACTGATGCAGCGTGATAACCACCTACAGTGTGGCCACCACCTAATCCACCACCACCTCCACCAGCAAAAATATCTGGCAGCATGGTTTGTTCTAATTGAATATTATTAACAGTGTCTCTTATAAGTTCAACTAGTTCAGATTCTTTTAATATTATAGTTTTTTTTACCATACTGGGTTTGCTTTACCTCTTCCTATTGCTGTATACGCAGATTGGTCTGCTGTAACACCTATTTGGTTTGCCACTCCTCTAGCAACACCACTTTCCCATTTCATCATTGCCGCTGTACCAGTCCCCTCTCCAGCACTAGAAGTTCCTGCTTCACCACCATCATCTTGTTCGCCTAATTCTGACTCATCACTTAATTTATAAAAATTAACGTTCTGTCCGTCACTTTCAAGAGTTACTTGTGTAAGGATATCTGTTATTAAGTCTATTAATTCTTTTTCTGTTAAATTAACCTTCATATAGTATAAATATAAAGATAGAACTATAAATTTAAGATATTTTCTGTGTTATTAAGGTAATATTCAAGGCCTTCGTATAAGGCTTCTTTGTTGATTTCTCCGGTGATATCAATTACATCGTCTGTTTCCCAATCTACCCATTCTTTAGATTCGTATAATTCACAAACATCTAGTAATTCTTCTTCTGGTATTTCGAAATTATTTATTTCTTTTTCTAGGTCATCCTCTTCTAGGATAAAATCAACATAAATAACACCAAAATCTTCATTTAGGTGGTGGGACAATATTTCTTTAACTTTCATAATACTTTTTAAAAGTTAAATATATTAAAATATGTAAAAAGGAAAGGGTTTTATTATAATCTTCTTGATTTTAACCAAAAAATTTCTCTACCAGCTCTAGTTTCTAAATTTCTAAGTTTCTGTGAAGACTTTCTTAAGTTTAGGTCTGGAGATTTAGTTAAATCTCCCATTAAAGCAGAGGTAAACTCTAAAACATCCGCTAATAACTCCTCAGAATAATCTACTCTATCTTGTAACTGCATAATTTGGTCTTCTAGTAGTCCAACTATTTCTTCTGGTGTTAATATTTCATCACCGTAACTATCTTCTGGTGATATAAGTTCATCTTCAACATCATCTTCAACATCATATATTTCTGGTTCCCTATAATGATTTTCTATTGCATCCTCAATTAATCTTATTAGTTTACTTTCGCTTATATTGATTCGTTTGTTCATGTTAAAATATTTTTATCTATTATATAAATATAACGTCTATTTCATTTGGTTATTTATTAATATTTTATTATCTTTGTAATATGAAAGAAAAACTTAAAACATATAAATTAGTGGGTATAGAGCCCTCTAACCATAGTAGGCTGGTTTCTGTTGGTCGGTTAAAACAAAAGGGTTGGGCTTATGACGCGTACTGGAGTATGAATAAATGCTATTATTGGGTTAAACGGGGTCAAAAAGTTTAAATGGAGAAGGTTATAAACAATAAAAGTTATTATATAAAGATTAAAGGTTATTATAGACTAGATGGTACCTGGGTTTCTTCCCATTATAGAAGAATTAAATTCACCCTTAAATCTAAAAATATGCCGACTTCAACATCTATCGACCCAAATCAACTTTCTCTAACTCTTTAATGTATGGTATAGGGTTTGTTTTTTCATCATTTCTTAAAATTTCATAATGTAAATGTGGTCCCGTAACAATACCACTATTTCCTGCTCTACCTATAGGTTGTCCTAAAATAACAGAATCACCTTCTTTTACAAATAATTTATATAAATGAGCGTAAGTGCTTTTATAGTCACTACAATGACTTATTTTAATTTGTCTACCATAACCCATACCCCACCCAGACTTTATAACTCTACCGTCTCCTGTGGCATAAACAGTGTCCTTCCATGAAGCTAAAAAATCAACACCTGTGTGTTTTTGCCATCCACCCACTAACGGTTTTTTTCTCCATCCAAATTTTGATGATATGACTAAGGTATCTAATGGCGAACCTAATGGTAAAGAATCCATTGTCTTATATAAAAAATAATTTTCCTCTTCTAGACAATAAATTATGTTTTGTAAACTATCTACTTTATTTTGGAGTGGGTTTATTTGGTTTGTATGCTTTTCTTTGCATGAAGTCCCTATTAGAATTAAGAATATAGGGATAACTAACTTGAGTTTATACAACCTGATTTGCACAGGTCTTTATCATATCCTCCTTATTTGTTATCTTCAACAACAACTCCTCTGTGGTCTTTGCTTTAAAACCTAGTTTACTTTCTACACCCCCCCAATTTAAGTATGGTTCTATTGCGTTTATAAATTTTCTAGCTTGATTTAGTTGGGATTTAACTGGGGATAATTTTTTGTCTACTTTAATCCCTCCAGTAAACCACTTAAATCGTTTATCCAGCAAATCAATATTTTCTTCTATGGTACTAATTAACCCTTCTACACCTTCCCCTTTTTGGAACTGGGCAATTGTCATCAACTTTTTTGGGTTATAGACATTATCTTGTGCTAATATAAGTGCTCTTGCAATTTTTCCATTTACACACATTAAATTTTGTATCATTGTTAATAGAGCGTATAATTTATCACTTTCTTGTTTATCATACACATCATTAAACCCAAAAATATCACCAGTCTTTATGTTGTCCAAAATAGCAAAAACCTCTTTTTTCCATTTCTTTTTTAAGCTTGATTTTAAATTCTTTATATTCTTTTCTGGGGTCTCCTTGTACGCTTCCACAAATTTACAAGAACCATCATCAATAGTAGCTAATGGGTTATAGTTGTCATAATCTGGGTCCGTACAACCTTTTACTGGTAATTCTGATGCTACTTCACACTCCATACACTCTCCAGGATTTGCGGGGTCATCACATAATTTTTGTTCAGCACAACTGGTTACACCCATAGGGGTAGTCACTACCTTATTAACATCCACAGTCTCGTCTGTTCCTTGTGTTAGTAATAACTTAGTGTAGGTTAGACACTCCTCTTCATAATTTAAAACATCACTAACCGCTCCATCCTTAAATTGTTCACAATACCACACTTTTTCTTCTCTTGCAACACTGACCGGCTCTTCCTGTAATCTTATTATTTCCTCTCTCTTTTCCTCCAAACATTCCACATCACAGGTTGAGGTTACTCCATCCTGAAGCACATCCATCTTAAAGGATATCTCTTCTTTTGCCCATTCTTGTATTTCTTGTGAGATATTAGCTGGCCAGGAAAGAGTTGCTATTTCTTCTTTACTAAACTTTTTCTCTTCTGTTCCATCAGTAAATGTAGTTGTCCCTTGTATATAGTCTCCTTCTCCCCATAAACCTTTTTCTATTTTTCCATCAGCATAAGTCATAGTTCCTTGTCCGTCAAATGAACCATCCTTGAATTCTCCTACGTATTTTTGTCCATCAGGATAAGTAGCAGTTCCTTGTCCGTCTAATGAACCACCCTTGAATTCTCCTTGGTGTTTTACAATCCATTCATCCTCATCAATCATAGTCCATATCTCCTTTCCTTGTCCGTTCAACTTACCACCATTAAATTCTCCTTGTTGTTGAGCGTTAGACCATATCATAGTTCCTTTACCAGTAAAAGTCTCTCTATCTTCTCCTTCAATTAAAGGATATTCTTCTGAGGCAACAAAGTCTTCAGCTGCTTGACCAACATCAGTAGTAATTATTTCCTCTTGTTCCTTGATAACGCCCATAATTTCACGAACCCTATTTATTTCTGACAATATATTACTCATTCTATAATTCTATTTTATAATAAATATAAATTAAATAGACTATAAACTATATTTATAATAAAAAGTAAAATTATGATTAATTGGATTAACGGTTTTGATGCCGGAAACAAAAAAGAGAAGTACCAACTAGAGCTTAGAGTTGGGACATTTACTGTTTTAGAACTTAAGTTTACATTTACCGGTATTAGATTTATGTTACTTAACTTAGGTTTTGAAATAGGTTACTAACTATTAAACTAACTTAACTTCAACATTACAAAATTGACTCCAGTATTCGCTGGCTTCAGCATGATAATACTCCCAAAGTAACTCTATAAGTTCAAACTGGTCATTAGTGTAATAACTATACGGACTTAATTTGTTTTGTGCACTTTCTGGGAATAATTCTTGTATATATGGGATTTCCCCGTCTTCTCGTTCTCCTTCTGGGTCAAAATCACTATTTTTATCTATTAAAACTCTAATATGCCAACAAGCATAACCCTGTTCACCAAAGTTTTCTGACTCATCAAACATATAATCATAACCAATAGGTTCTACTTTAAAGTGTAATTTATACCAACCACCTTCACTAGTGGTATCCCACCCTGC
>Ga0080013_1004809_pt1 | contig 13031 bp, 27 predicted proteins | sample ETNvirenome_6_85_FD_69236 | JGI IMG/M metagenome (GOLD analysis project Ga0080013, IMG submission 69236) | Marine viral communities from the Pacific Ocean - ETNP_6_85 (SPADES assembly) (version 2) | ecosystem: Environmental > Aquatic > Marine > Oceanic | place: Pacific Ocean | collected 2013-06-19 | reverse complement strand
GTGTGGGGCAGAAAGGAAACCGGCAGGTTCGTTAAACTTCACAATGGCAACAAAGTAGCCATCGAATACATGCAGTTAGTAAATGCTTCTTGACATTCTCCTGACACGATCACCCTTGCAAACACCATTCCCCTATGTTATATTATATATATGAAGATTGGTGATTTAGTTAAATGTCGGACGGTGGGCGATGGTGCTACGGGTATCGTTGTTGAGTTCTTCAAGGTATCCGGTTTGTGGGGCGTCATCCTGTCCCACAATGGCGCTATGTGTTGCTTTCAGCGGCAACACTTGGAGGTCATCAATGCAAGTCGGTGATCTGGTACACATGCCCGGTTCAATCGAACCAATAACGGGCATTATTTTACAAGCAGATGGAAAAGGTGTTGTTCGTGGCACCGTGCGACCTGACCGCGTTAAAGTTTTCTGGATTGAAGATGGCGAAGCATCGTGGGAGCCTAAAAAATGGTTGGAGGTTATAAGTGATCAAAGCAGGTAGTTTAGTGAGGTTCAGAGGATCGGTTGGTCTTGTCATGGGCGCGTGCAAAAAGCGATGGGCAAAGCCTGCCGATGTGTGGGTGATGTGGACAGATGAACGCAAGCCTAAGATCGAGTCTGGTCTATTGCTGGAGGTATTAAATGCAAGTAGGTGATATTGTTAAACATTTTCTTACCGAGCAGCTTGGTATTGTGATGACGGTGGTATCAAATCGTCGCGGGTTCGTATCGGTGCGTGTGCTGTGGACTACAAAGGGTGAATCTCTATTCGGTCCCGGCAACAAAGAATGGTGCAGTCCAGAAAGTTTAACTCTCTTGACAACTGCTTGACAGAGTTTAGCTTGACTTTACCCGTCAGATTTGTTATATTATAAGTATAGAAAGGAGAAAACATTATGTCTTGGTCTGGAACCGTAACCTGCTCACACTGCTACAAACGCGGTCACAACAAACGCAAGTGTCCTGAACTCTCGGAGCGCATCAAAGATGAGTACGAAGGTGCTGCGATGATGGCAGAGAAAGAACGCGCTGATGGTCATCACAATGACGCTACATGGTACGAAGAACGCGCCGAGCATCGCCGCCAACAATACATGAAGCGTACCAAGATCGATCTTGCTACTGGTGAGACAGTAAAGAACAAGACAGCGAAAGCTGCACGCATGAAGAATGTGACTTGTGGATACTGCGAGCAGACCGGTCACACTCGCCGCGTGTGTGAAGTGGTCAAGCGCGACAAAATGGTATTCATCGAGGAATCCCGCCGTGAACGACTCGCCGCGTTTGAACATGCCGCCAAGTGCGGTATCGGTGTCGGTTCGATGCTGCCTATCCGCACAAGTGGTTGGAACGCTGATCAGGAATATGGCACATACACAACGCTTCGCTATGTCAAGTCTATTGACTGGAATCTATGCGATAGCAGCCGCCCTAAGCTGTTCGCCTATCACATCGACGCCCGCAAGCTGGCAGCACCCGATCAGTCGCGCCATACATCACGCGACTCTATTGACAACCTTGTCAAGTCGCTTGGTCTTGCCCGTGATCACGCGCTCTCGGAGGATCAACCGGTGCCAACGGCTTCGCTTATCGCCAACCTTGATCCTCCGGCTGGATGGCGTGAGCCGACAGAGCAGAGCATGAAAGAGAACCTGCAACGGGAGTTTCCGACGAAAGGCAGCAGGCACAATAAGATACGAAACTGGGGTTATAAGTACCCCGAAGGCAACACCATCGAGGTCATCAAGGATCTCGGACTGCAAGAACACTATAAGCATGTGTCTTGACATTCACCTGACAACTCTCGCCTTGACGGGCGAGGGTTAAGTGGTTATATTATAAGGGTAAGAAAGAGAAACAAAAGTTGTCATCTGATAACAAAAACCTCTGACATTTACCTGACAACAAAAACCTTGACTCTAAAGCATTTCGGTGTTATATTTATAGAGTAAGGTAAAGAACACAAACACTCTCAAACTGGAGACTCACATCATGGCTATCGACTTCGCAACATTCTTGACCGTCGCCCCTCATATCCTCAACTCGCGCCTTCCGGTGCTTATCCGTGGTCGTCACGGTGTCGGTAAATCCGAAGTGGTCTATCAGATCGCAGAAACCCGCGGGTTGCCAGTGGTGGAGCGCCGTGCTTCACAAATGACCGAGGGTGACTTGCTTGGTCTGCCCGATGTGGCAGAGACTTCCATCAATGGCCGCAAGGCTACCACTTGGAACGCTCCCGACTGGCTGGTAACAGCCTGTGAGCAGCCTGTGTTGCTGTTCCTCGACGAGGTTGACCGTGCAACGATGGAGGTCCGTCAAGGACTTTTTGAGTTGACCGATAGCCGCAAGCTGAACGGTTGGCACTTGCATGCTGACACCCTGATCGTCGCTGCCGTCAATGGTGGCGAGCATGGCGCTCAGTACCAAGTTGGTGAAATGGACCCCGCAGAGCTTGACCGCTGGACTGTCTTCGATGTGGAGCCTTCCACTGAGGACTGGCTAAAGTGGGCTAACGGTCGCATCCCTACCGTTGTGTGGGACTTCATTAACCATAACCGGAAGCACTTGGAACACGAAGGCGACTTTGAGCCTAACAAGGTTTACCCGTCCCGTCGTTCTTGGAAACGATACTGTGATACTGCCGATGGTGCCGATGTATTTGGCGAAGATGGTGATCGTGACATGCTATTTAACATCGCGACTGCTTTCCTTGGCTTTGAAGCTGCCGTATCACTCCGCGACTTCGTTGAAAAATACGAATGGCAAGTGACTATTGAGGATATTCTTGACCTTGGTGACTTCTCTAAAACTGAGAAGTGGGGTATCAATGACCATGCTGCTATGATCGAGAAGTTTGAAGCATCCGATGTCTTCAAGGAAGACTTGACCGAGAACCAAATCGGTAACCTCGCGCAATACTTTGTTGCTCTGCCTTCCGAGATTGCTATGAAGCTGTGGACCGTACTCGGTGACACCGATAACATCAACAATGTTGTGGCACTCCACAAGGCTGAGACTTCCGAGGGTACGCGGGTCAGTGATCACCTTGTCGAAATCCTTGGCGGGAACACTGAGGACTAAACCATGTTCCATCGGTTGCCGCCGATCAACTATGATCCAGAGGTGGGCGATCTTTGCAAGCTGAACGGTAGCAAGGATCAAGCCCATCGGTTCCGCAAAAGGCATGGTGTGGGGTTAGTTGTTGCAAAGCATAAACATGAATCATCGAGCATATTCCACTATGAGATCAAATGGTTAAAAAGCGATCAACACATGAGATTTTTCAAAGATGACATTATCATCCTCTCACCTGTGGACCGACAAGTTAAAAATCGGGGATCTCCTATGTGATACGAGGGATGGAAAGCCCGCTATCGTTCTCGACAAGATTGAGACAGCCCGCGCCAAGTACGGCGACATAGCTAACAAAAGGTGGAGGTTCAAACTCCACTGTGACGGAGAGCAGGGATGGTTAGACGAGGTTCGACTGAGAACTCGGTATAAACTTCCTTGACATTCCCTTGACACAAATAACCTTGACTAACTGCCTTTAAGTGACTATATTATAAGGGTAAGGAGAAGAAATAATGTCTGAAGACACTAAAAAACCATTCAACCTCAACATGCACACAGCCCGGTTGCTTATGCGTGAACCATTCTTTGCCGCGTTGTCGCGCCGGATTGATAAGATTGCATCGACCGCGATCCCTACCGCTGGTGTCCGTGTCAATCCTGATTCTGCTCAGTTTGAAATGATCTATAATCCTGAGTTTTTCGCTCAACTCTCCGATGAACACAAGCAGGGTATTCTCATGCATGAGTTTTATCACCTTGTATTTGAGCATGTGACCGGTCGAAAGCCTGCCGATGGACTCAAGCGGATTGATAACATCGCGATGGATCTGTCAATCAACTGTCATATCTCCAAGATGCTGCCGAGCGAGTCTAACCCCGGTCCAGTGATCGGCGGTGAGCCTATGCAAGCATGTATTCCCGGTGAAGCCATGTTCAAGGATCTGCCTCCGTATAAAACCTATGAGTGGTATCTTGAAGCACTTAAAAAGATGCGCGACGAAGAACAGGAGCAGGACGGCGATGGTGACGGACAGCCCGGTGAAGGTGGCGACCCGTTTGGTAACGCTGATTCACTGGATTCACATGAGGGATTTGGTGAGGTCGATGGAACCACTCAAGAGATTGCCAGCGAACGCATGAAGGACGCCATTAAGAAGGCCGCCGAAGAAGCTGAGAAGTCGCGCAACTGGGGATCAGTATCTTCATCTATGCGTACCGATATTATGGAGCGGATCGCTACTAAAGTTGACTGGCGCAAGGTACTCCGCTATTTTGTCAAGACAAGCCAGCGCGCCGACAAGCGTTCGACCCCTCGACGCCTGAACAAGCGGTTCCCGAAGGTTCACCCCGGCAAGCGTGTGCGTCGTCAAGCCAAGATCGCTATCTCGATTGATCAGTCTGGTTCTGTCGATGATGGCATGCTTGCCGCGTTCTTCTCTGAGTTGAACAAGCTGGCCGAGATTGCGGAGTTTACCGTGATCCCCTTTGATACTCGCGTTGCCACTGACAAGGTTTACACTTGGAAGAAAGGCCAGAACAAAAAGACTGAGCGCGTTCTAACCGGCGGCACTTGCTTCGATGCTCCTACCAAGTATGTGAATGAACACGGTTTTGATGGTCACATCATCCTGACCGACTTGATGGCTCCTAAGCCGGTAGCTTCCAAGTGTCAGCGCATGTGGATGACTACCAAGGCATACGCATCACGGCCATACTTTTCAACCAACGAACGCATCATAGCTATTGATTACTAAGGTGCGTTAAACTTTTCATTCGAGCATAAACGGAGAACAAAATGTATCGACACGAAGGACCGAGACTAAACAACGATGGAGTTATCAGAGCATGGCAGAATGGGCTAAGTGCGCGGAATGGCAGGAGAAGCCTGCGATCCGTATCCTACCCAAATGGGAGCGCCGAGCTATTTAGCTATGACTTAAAGATCGGAGAACGCACGCCTGCCGGTGTCTTTGTTATCGGAGACTTTACCGCACCAGCTAAGGGCTTTCGTTCTATGACAACTTCTTGCCATGTGAACCTCGCCAAGTACCAGACCGGCAACCCGGTGATCATGAACCCGCTGGTATGGGAGTGTTCGCCAATGAGCGAGAGCAAGCCCTTCTAATGAGTAGATTTAAGCCCGGTGATCTGGTGAGGATCAAAGATGGAACACATCAGGATGGTATGCCTGATCATCGGGTTGGTATGATTGTCGAGGTTGGCGAGACTTCAAAGTCATACACAAAAGCGTACACGGTTGTCTTTCTTGGCACCGATGTACACTTAAAGTTTCACGAAATGTTTTTAGAACACTTTACATCCTCTTGACATTTTTAACCTTGACGATAGCCCTCAAGTGGTTATATTATAGGTGTAGAAAGGAGAAAATACATGCTTGCTATTCCACTCATTCGTACCGATGATCAGTCAAATCTGACAACAATCGAACGCACAACGCTCGCCTGCGAGCAGGTGATCACCGCTCTGATGATGCAGGGGACACTCGACGATCCGGCTGTCACCGCTCAAGAACGCGAGGCTTTCACCACTTTGAGCGTTGCAACCATCATACCCGCAGAGGCATAAATGAACGCTTACGAGATTAAGCAATATAATGAAGAAACGGGCCGCTATCACTTTTTAGCGATGGTGACGGCTAACAGTCCCGAAGAAGCTAAGGCTCAGTTTATTGAACGCATCGGGTATAAGCCCCGCAATGGCTTCGTGCTGTTTGTTAAATCGCCGGGGTGTCTATAATGGATCTGCCGATTGTTGTGACATGGCCGCCGATGCTTTACACTGATCGCGCTGGTCAAAAGTGGGCGGTTTCCGGTCAGCATTGGGTTGAAGTGCCTGATACTCTGACTCTGGATCAGGTTGGTGCTTACATGGTGGTAGCCGAGCGCAAAGAACCCGCTCCGCTGGTCGAGGTTCGCACCTATGAGGTTCAAGGCAGCAAGGGCGATACCTACACGGTGACCGATAACGGAGGCACTTGGACCTGCACCTGTCCCGGTTTTGGGTGGCGTCGAAAGTGCAAGCATGTGGAGGCTCAGAAAGATGCAAGTCGGTGATCTGGTGACATACCACTTTCAACTCTCACGATGGCGCAAAGGTGAGTCTGTTAGCGTTGGGATCGTTGTCGAGACTGGCAAGTATACCGCTAACCGTGATGTTAAAGTTTTGTGGAATGATGGAACGGAACCAGAAACCGAAGCAAGCCAACACCTTTCACTCGTTGACAACCTCTTGACAACTTAAACCTTGACGATCACCGCTTTTGGTCTTATATTATATGTATAGAAAGGAGAAAACGATGCAACTCAATCGTGTACTTACCGCAGCCATCGCCATCGACGCAGTTTGTTGGGGCGCTCTGGTATTTTTGTCAATCCACTGGTTCCAGTGTCCAGCAGCTTAGAGGTTAAACTATGAAAATCGAACTAACTGAGACTGAGATCATTCATATCATGGACTCGCTACGCGATCGCATTAACGACTTGCGCGGTGAAGCTGCTCAGTGGGGCGCAGCGGAAACCGCTGATCTGGCTAATGAACTTGAAGAACTTGAACACGATCTATTTGAGGCATCGGCACGACCCCGCGACTGGACGGAGGATCTGGAACCGACCGAGATCGGTGAAGAACTTTTCGAACTTAATGCAGAGGCACAAATGATCCAAGCTGGGATCGATGCTCGCGAGCAAGTAAAAGCATCCAGCCGCGCAGCCGACCGCAGAAACTTTAACCTCAAGGGTCCAGATCGCAAACTCTCCAAGACGCAGATGCACGACCTTTGGAACCCCAACGACCCGAAGAACTGGTAAGTATATGAAACTATTAGCTTTTTTAGCCATCGTATCCAAGCCGGGATCTGGCACCGTGTTCGACCCCACGACGATTAACCTCGTTGTTGACATTCCCTTGACAACTCAGACCTTGACGAAGACCTCTGAGGGGGTTATATTATAGGTATAGAAAGGAGAAAACTATGACCATCGAGATCGGCAGCATCGTGACAAACCGGGGATTCATCCAAGGACGCAATAACTCAAACCACGGGCTTGTTATCAGCATGTTAGCAGACGGCAAGATCGCCCGCGTGTTCTGGGCATCCACTCAAAAGAGCGGTTTCTGCTCAGTCTCAGACTTGAAGGTGGTGGCGTGAAGATCCTGATTGAACTCTGCGTTGCTTTCTATGAGCATAACCGCGATAACATTATTCTGGCCATCGAACATATCAAGGCTGACTTGACAACCCCTTGACAACTTAAACCTTGACGATAGCCTCTCAGGGGGTTATATTATATGTATAGAAAGGAAAGAAAACTATGAGCTGGAATCATACGCAAAAAGAATACGCGGAGTTTATCCGTATCTGGAACAGTAGCATCTCATCATGCGATGCATTAGCGCGCTTGCAAGTGACGCCTCGGTTTGACACAAATCGCTATGGGCGTAATACTCGTAACTATATTCAAGGTGTTGCGTCTGCGCTGCGTCGTCGTGGCGTAACCCTTCAGCGTCTTGTCATTGAAGAACAGAACCGCCAGCGCGCCCCGAAGCAAGATAAGCATCTTAACTTTCGCAACCTTCGTGAAATGTCACAAACTAACTGACATTCACTTGACAACTTAGTTGTTGACTTACCCCCACATTTTTGGTATAATGGTTATACCAAGTAAGGAGAAATACATGGCTTCACAACTCGACACCGTTATCACCTTTGACCGCGCAGAAGCGCAGTTTGAGGATTGTATCCTTCCACTTTTCCAAGAGAGCGAGCAGCGCCTTGGTCACGCTGACACCGTTGCACGCTCCGAGGCATGGAGCAACTTCATTGATGCACTCCACGCCAATGAGGAAATCAGCGATTGGCAGGTTGCAAACTGGGACCATCCAGATTGCTGCAACGACTGACATTCTCTTGACAACTTAGTTGTTGACTTTCCCCCGTTTTTAGTGTATAATATAGTATATCAAGTAAGGAGATATATCAATGCAAAGAGCAATCGACCAAATCAAAATCCAAACCAAGAAAACCTATAAGCCTGCGCCTGCACCGCCAACACGGAAGCAGATCAGCGGCTGGCATGTAGAGCAAGTTGGTCCTAAAATGTGGGTTGTGTTTCGCAACTCCACCACTCAAGGCAAGCAGGCCGTTATGGACTTCCCCGATCCTTCTTGGGCTGAGTCGTTCGCGGCTGGCTGCAACGCAGAACACAAAAGCCCCACCAAGATGAGCGCCCAAAGTCTCAAGCGGAAAGATGCCCGTTATCTCACTGATGCGGAGAAGGCTGATCTTGCTGCGCTTGAAGCTGGCGAAGGCATTTAGAAACAACCCAACTAACCCGCAAAGCGCCAAGCGCGAGAGGTCAAGATAATGAAAACTCCCAACTACATAGAGCCGGTAACTGTGGCGGGCTTGGTTTAGTCACAGAGGGATATGTTCAATGGTCGATATAAGCATCCGACCCTAACCCTTGAGGTTAAAGATAATGAAAATCCTACAATAAAGGCTATAAGAGGTTTAGCCACCCTCACAACTACGGCAGCCAATGGTTTAAGCTGTCATGCAGTAATAATGCTGCAAAATCATAGAGCCGTCAGGGAGCGCGGATAAAAATAAGGCTTCCCCCTTTTCCCCTATGTCCACTGGAGGACATCAATGCAGCGCCAACCTTTCCCGTCACCCGCCAACATTCGCCGTCAAACTCCGCATGAACTTTATGCCAAGGACGCAGAACACCTATTTAATAATCTAACTAAAGAGTTTGAAAAGCGCGCAAGGCTTGGCGAGACAAAACAGAGTATAACGATTCGGCGGCGTGGGACTGGCGGCAACCCCGAAGCGGTATGGATCTTTTATCACATGAAGTATGCAGATCAAAGGCAATACTCTATAGATTATTGTAATCAAAAGCTGGCGACAACAGGCTGGCGGATCACAGACTTTGATTTTCAAAAGGTTCCACAATACCCCGGAGGATGGGGTTGGGAAACCGTCTGCTCCAACCAGATGCATGCAATCGTCGTCAAGATGGAATATACATGTGACGATGTGTGTGCAGCTAAGTGAAATACTATATCTCTCAAACTGTTGTTGAAGTCGTTGACGGTCGCTTGACCGGTCGCGAGGTTGTTCTAACCCGTGCAGATGCGCGAGTAGACAAGGAAGGCGCGAGACTGCAAAATGTTAAACTATTCAAATCGAAGCTAACAGCTTTGGGTATCGAGAACCTACATATCAATAAGTATGATAAGAAGCGATACAATAGACTTGTGAGGGAACAAAACAAAAGGCATAAGAACAGAAAGCTGACCGTTGCCGATCTTGCGAAGATGACCGAACAGGCCGAGGAACTTAGTCCTGACAATGTTTAAGACTGGAGAACTCATAAAAAGAAAAACCATATCAGATGGTAGGTCAAGAGCAGTGTGTGTAGTAATAGAAAAGAATGAGGATAATTATACAGTTTATAATAACTCTCTTAAATGTTTACAGACCGTTGCGTGTATAGTTGTCAATCAGTTATATAGTAGGGTAGTGTAATGTATACAAAAGTATACGGTTGTACTTGTTGGTGATCTTCATGCGTTAGTGTATACTTTTTGATACGGTGTTGGTTTATGTGGTCGTATATTATTTGATACGATTGTGCTAAGGGATTTAGTATGTACACATTCACACGCTCCGTCAACCATTTTATTGTGTCAAGGACAGAATATGTCCGATTTATTTTGCTTTTAGGGGTTGCCGCCAGTGCTTGCGGTGCTTATATTATATATATAACGAGGGGTTATACATGAAACGATTTGCTGCATTCATCGCGTCCGCACTTCTGCCGGGACTCGGACAATGCTTTTACGGACATCTATGGTGGGCGCTGCTGTTCTTTGTCGGCACTTGCATGCTTGGGCCGCTCTGCAATATCCTTGCTGCCCTACACATTCTATTTATTAAAGATTAGGGGGAACTGTTTATGTATACAAATACTGACAAAGCTATTGATATGTTGTGTGCAACTATGTGGGTTGCTATGTTTATTCTGCTTATGGGGATATAGTGACACTACATATAGTGTGTGCCTATGTGTTTGATTGCCATTTTCATAGGGGTGAACGAATACGAGACACTATATGTAGGGATCGAATGGCCGAGACTACATAAACGAATACAGTTAAACATTTGATTGTATTATGTACGAGACTGTTTAGGTAAGGAGTAGATTGTTTGCCGAGAGTAAAACAAATAATAAAGAAGGTAGGTACAACCTGTGCTATCATCGCATTCTATTCGCCTGTGATTATATACATATACAGTTATGTTATTAAGAGAAACATATACAATAGACCTGACAGTAGTTTGACAAAGTGATTTGACATTTGTTTGACATGTGGCAGGACCCCCCACCTACCCCCCTACCCCGAATGTATGTCCGCCGTATTTGACATAGGCTTGACAGGCAAGCTAAGCCCTTTCACGATATCGCCGAAATTTTCCAGAACTCAGAATTCCGCGCCTAAAAAATTCCCCAGAATAAAAAACCACAGATATATACAGTGTGGGGATATACGGGCGAATGAAGGATTTCTTTGCGAAAGCACCACCGCATGATCTAGCAGTGGGAGAATTAGTAACATGCACATGTCACGGGGGCATTGCATTAGTATTAGAGATATATGATGGTGATGATGCGTTGGACTATATGTCCATGGATATGTGCAAGATCTTTTGGGTGAAATACCCACATACAGGGATTAAGGAAAGGGTGTGGATGCATACAATCAGCAGATTATATCTATTTAAAGGAAATAGACGGATAAAGTATGTAGATTATGGACGACCCAAATGATTTTGACATTAGCCGCATGACATATGCAATCGGGGACTTAGTGAGATTCACAGGTTATCACTATTCACCAGATTATAAGTATATTGATGAGGATGATTATGAGTTGGGGCTGATTATGCGCGTGAATGATCGAACATTCTATCAACCAATTTATACCGTATATTGGTTTAAAAACAATCGTACAACAGAAGTACTCGGAGAGCACTTAAGTTTGGTTGTTAAACAATTTAATGACTATTTATAGCATTACAGGCCGGTGTATAGAAAGGCTTGTACAAAAAGGTAGTTTTAATGAAATTTATAAAGCGTAAAAGCAGCATAATCGTTAGTACGGTAATGTTAACATATATGGGCGTGGACCGGGCATGGGCAGAAACAGGCGAGGAAAAGGCGCGTCAGCATGATTCTGAGTATATCTCAGAGGATGTGGCTAGAGACGCGCAGATTCGGTGGAATATCATTGGTACTCATACAGGAGGCGCCTTTGATTCTGAGAAATTTATACAACCCGCCAAAGATTGCACTCGTCTTAAAGAGAAAGATGATGACTATTTGTTGCAATTAGAATTGTGTAAGCAAGAACGAAAAGGGTGGCTGAAGATTTAACCTGCATATATAGTATGTGGGCGATTCTGTTATAACTGTTCTCGAAGCAGGCGATATCTTATATGATGTTGTTACTCATGATTGGGCTGTGCTTATAGCTCGGAAGAAATCGTGGACTTATCGTTATTCGGCCGATGGGGATAATTACACAATCTGGGTGTGGGTGATGTTCTGGGTGCCTGAGCCCGATAATGTGCGGTATACGGAAGAAAGTTTATTCCGCATGATTGAGGAAGGACGATTAGTCCTACATAAAAATGCCAACTGATTATTGGCGTGAACGCGTAAAAGATGTTATACTATGTGTTGGGGATATGATTGTTGATTGTGTGACCGGTCATTACGGTGTTTTGGTTGCACGAAAGAAAAAAGATGTTGGTTACGAGATTGAGTCTAATATTTACTTCTGGCAAGTAAGATGGTCTTATAGTCAAGTCGATTATCGGGACCCTCCCAACCCTGATTGGATGGAAGAATATGGTCTTAAGATGTCAATACTCGTTGGATTCTATGATTTATACCCTCAAGATGAGGAAAAAATTTAGGAAAAAATTATGAAAAAAATTCGGCGTTTGGAGGGATAATTGTTGGCAATTGAAATGGACCCATATCAAATTGGCGATCTCGTACGCTATATCTATTACGATTGGGAGGCCGGCCAATTGGCTGGGGGGAACCCGTCGGGAGCGGAGCGGAGTAACATTGGGTTCATAATTGATATTATCGAGGACTCTGATGAAAAACAAGTTGACTTATTCCCAAAAGTCCTAATATATGATACTCGACTGCGAAAGACTGTTCTCACACATTCTTATAATTTGGAATTTATCTCTCGGGCGCCATAGTTACCTTAATGAACAAGTTGCAAAACTTTTTGCGGCCGTTGGTGGTGGGGGCCGTTTTTATTAATATAGGCCTATTGGTGTTTAGTCATGCATATGACCTCTATGATTTACAAATATTATCCATTATGAACATGATTTTTCTAAGTTTTGCGCTTTTATATGAAAAAAAGAACTAATTTATCGTACTTATTATAAGGGGGGCCCTTGTGAATGAAATTATTATTTCTTATTTCTGCGTTCTTTTCGTGTACCCAAGATTACGCAATTGTAACTGGTGAAACTAAAACAATAGTTGTTACAGAAACAATAACTGAAACAATCACAGAAGAAGTAGAGGTGGAAGTAGAGGTAGAAGTAGAGGTACCAGTTTATATAGAGGTGGAGGTACCAGTTTATATAGGTGATACCGGTACCGATGATCCGGGATTGATTTGGGTAGATTCATTTACTCAACCTAATACTGTAGATGGCATCGATATTCTCTGGGTAATTGATACCTCTGGCTCTATGCGCAGATATGACCCACAATTATTATTAGGCATTGAAACCATGTTGACAGCCCTTCCACCCACTAGCTGGCGTTTAGCTATGATACCTAATGATCCTGCCAAGGCTGTACTTGAAAACCAATTTCCATTAGTGCCCGGGGACG
>Ga0080013_1004808_pt1 | contig 13033 bp, 17 predicted proteins | sample ETNvirenome_6_85_FD_69236 | JGI IMG/M metagenome (GOLD analysis project Ga0080013, IMG submission 69236) | Marine viral communities from the Pacific Ocean - ETNP_6_85 (SPADES assembly) (version 2) | ecosystem: Environmental > Aquatic > Marine > Oceanic | place: Pacific Ocean | collected 2013-06-19 | reverse complement strand
GAAACAGTTTGGTAGGATCCCACTACCCCAGAAGCCATAGGGAATAAATTCTGAGAAGTTATCCCGACACTACCATCTACCTTGTTTAATTGAGATATTTTTTTATTTGCCATTTTTCCTTATACCTTATTATAATATACACTGTTTAATAGGGGGGCACTAGATTTGTTACGAACAAATCATTTGTTTCCTGCTGTAAGTAAAAGCTGTCATCGGCTCCCCCCTCCAATAAAATGAAATCCTCTGCCTTTTCAGCACCCAAGACTCCACTTATAAAAAGTCCCTTGGATTGATCATCCGGATCTATTTCCACATTGAAAGAAGCATCGAATACCTTATTATCGCCTATTGCTGTATTGTAACTAAAATCATTTAATTTCGCTCCCACGAAAGAATACCTTAGCGCCTCATCTTGTTGCTTGATTGGAATTGCTCCCGCATTTATTGGAGCCGCGGTGCTTCCTGTACATCCTTTAGGGTCTACTTTTATCGTAAAATTATACCCACCGTTAATACTAATTAAATCTATGAGAGAACCAGTGTTTCCCGATTCCACTATGCCGTTTAGTTTCAAGTTGGCAAAAACTGGAGAATTAGGCCTATTGTCCACGGGGAACTTGTAACCCAAATTGTTCAAGGGTTCCTTGTTTAAATTAATTCCAATATTGTAACTTTGAATATGTAACTTGTCGAAATCAACGCCCAACCCCGAAAAAGAATCAGTACTAACAGTTATATCTCCGGGAGCTAAGGCGGCGTAACCTTCTTCCGCCAAGACCCTAGGAATCACCACATCTTTCGCGGGACTAATGGTTCCGCTCTTGGTTTCTATATTGGAATCCAGAAAGCCACTACCACTAGAGTTAAAGTTTACATTATAAGCCGTATAAGAAACCGAAGCACTTGAAAATTCCCCAACGCTACCCTTGGTTGAATAAGAATTTAAATAACAATTCCCAAAAGATATCACATGATAATTTGGAGCGTTGTCGTCTATCCCCTGATAAAGATCTGGTTGAGTAAAATCCTCCTTAAAAAAACTTTGATCAATATCATTTCCCTCTTGATTGACGGCCACATATATATTCCTACAATCTCGATATAAATTTACCGGGAAATCCTGCCACCATCTTTTTGTTCTGGAGTTTTTGTTTTCTTGGAAAAAACCGCTCAATAAAGAAACCGACAAATTATCAGGATGATAAGGTTGTCCATCAAAAGGATAATTAAACAAAGGATAATTTACATCAAACCCCAATCGAGCTTCGTTTTTTGTCCCGCACAATAAATAATCAAAATTCAAATTTACCGTTGGGTGATTTATAATGGGTCGATCAACAATCCCCCTTTTATTAAGTTGGTTGATATCGGTATGAGGGACATCAATATCATAACTAATAGATTGAACCCTATCAATGCTATGTAGACGATTTATCTTTTTGTGAAGATCGGTATGATCATTTGTAGCTCTCCCCCCCTCATAGGGAAAAAAGTTATAATTAGTTCCCGGAGCAGGCCCGACGTACAAAGCCTGACAATTGTAAATTACCCTCGGCTGTGCCATTATTTCTCTCCTTCATGAACGCTCGCATATAATATTCCCGCTAAGAAGTCATCCACTTGATGCTCATAAGCAACATCTTGAACTTTCTTAACTCTTTCGTGGTTTCTGTCTGTAGGCTCGGCCGCATACCGTCCCGCTTTAGCCAACCAGTTAGGTGGATCCTCGTTGGCAATTACTATGTTAGTTATTTCTCGAGCTACTTCCTTTTGTTGCTTGCTTAACCTTTTTCGTTTATGAATCTGCCTTAATGAGGCTTCCACTTCCAAGTTTAACTTGTCTGAAAGGTTTAGATGTTCTTGAATTCTGGAAAGACTAAAATTAAGAGCGGCTTTCGTCCCTACTGGAGTTTTCTTGTCTTCGGTTTTGGGTTTCTTGGAACCCGGAGGACGACCCGTCATTTGCGCCATCTTAGCTCCTCCTATAAGGGGTTCGTATAACCCTTCATTCTTAAGTTCCTGAAATCTCTTTTGCGACTCAAGAGATTCTTCCGGAGTTGGGAATCTTCCTGACTCAATAGCCTGAACTCCTTCTTCCGCAGTAAGCACGCCAAGCTCAATCAAACGACTATAAATCCTCGAATAAACCGAGGTGTCCCTCAAATCGACCTCTTCGAAGTGAGCGTCAGGATAATTCTTGAATCCCATCTCTTTGGATACTCTCCTAATTTCCGGCATCAAGAAATTCTCCAGAAAGACTCTGCGTCCCTGTTTAAGCCTCTCCATAAACACCTGAACCTTTATGCTAGTATTAGCGAATTTTTCGTCACTCAACAGGATATTATTTAACCCCATTTGAATGTCTTGGTTGACGACATCGTACTTTTTGGGATCCAAAATATTACCAATGTCGGGAATAACAAATTTTGCTTCGGTGGTATAATCAGAAATTAAAACCCGACCCACAGACTCGTTCTCAAAGAGCTTCTGCATCGCCATTAAATTCTTTTGGTTGACTCCCCCTTCTTCGGGCTTGGTCCCCATGGTTATGAGGAGAATAGCTTGGTTAGTGGTTCTTGCGACCGCCATATCCATTTGTTTCATCTCCTGTTTCCAGTTGATATCTTCCAGTACTGGATACCCCATGGGTACGGCAAATGGTTCGTAGTCCTGCTTTTTATAGAAAACGGCAACCAACCTATCGGTGTTAAGGGGAATCGTTACGGCAGCCGCCCCTGTTCTTTTGGTATCTTTTATTAACCTCTTTGTTTCTTCCGGTAGGCTTTCGAACACCTCCTTCTGTTCGTCTGTTTGGGGATTTCGCAAGATTTGCAGTTCGTAATCGGTGACTACTTTGTAATAAACTCCCGAGCTAAACGCTATACTTCCTTGAAGTTGGATATCGGATGGATTAAGAATTATATACTTCGAGGGAATTTCAATGTTTTCATTGGCTTCGCTTAAACCAAAGGTTTGGTTTATTTTAAAAGCGTCGGCCTTTTCCATTTGCGAGTTAAACCGGTAGACAAAAACGTTACCAGACCTATAGTACTCGCGGAAAAATCTACTTTGAAGATCATCGATATTTATTTTCCGGAATAATGTTTCGAAAAACTCCCTAGATTTGCGGCTCCCACCAGTATAATATAAATTACTTATGGAAAACTCGGTCATTAAGTCAATAGTATTTCTGAAAACCGAGAAGTTATAATAGGCCTTTTGACAAAGAATAATTGTATCCCGAACGTCTATGTTGGAATTATTAGAGACACCATGAGAATACTTAAACGGTATCATTCCGTTCTCGATATTCCTAAAACGGTCAGTCCTAACAATGTCGGCAGATTTATTCCTTCGTGTGCGTGTAGCGCTAGCTACAGTTTCGTGCTTAGCCATTAAAGGTTCCGCACCTTGTTCCGTTTTCTTCCTTACCGCCATCTTTTACTTTAAAATTACACCTAAGCTATCATTCTGGGAGTAAATGTATGATTAACTTGAGCTGCCTTGGTATTTTTAATATCATTATAACCCTTAACGGCCCAGCTTCCTAACATTAATGTGGTGTAATTATCCTTTCTGGCTCTATTTACAGCAGTACTTCTCTTAAGATGCTGGGGTAGATCGAAGGTTTGGGTGCCTTTTGCCGTAGTCTTGACTTCTACAAGGGCACACTGCTTCTTTGATTGGTAAATTATGTCATCTTGAAATTCTATTAAGTCTCCCTTGTTTTCGTACGGCATTAGCTTCATGGGGACCGCCTGAGCAGAAACTTTGTCGAAAAAGCTTCCGCAGGCAGCTGTGCGTGAAGCGAACCATATTCTCTTATGGTCAATGGAAGCCTGTAGATACTCGTTAGCCTCTCGCAAAAAAGTGGTGGAAAACAACTGTTTGAAGCAAATTACATTTTCTTTTTTGTTATATTGCCGTTTGGCCGTGATGAGCATCTTTTGATAATCAACCCCTTCCTTATCGCTATTAAAATCAAAAAATTTAATGTGGGTACGCGAGCTTTGGAATAGCTCGGATTCGTTGGCGCTGTCTATGAATTGGTATCCCGCGTTATCTATAATTATCATTGAGAAATTGAAGTGGTTGACTAGATAATGCAAGTATTTTATATGATCCTTCAAGTCCCCTCCCGCGACAGCGTAACCATGCACCAACGTAGAGAACGTAGTCTTTTCTTCGTCCAACTCCAACACAGACATAGCAAAAAAGTCGGAAGAGGGGCTATTGCTGAAACTTGGGTCAATGGCCAAAATGTACTCTTTATCCACTTCCCCCTTTATCAAAGTGTGCTGTTTCTCTCCGTCGGGAATTGTGCATTGATGCATTTTCTTTGCGCTAAAATAGCTATCGCTTCCGTCAGTAAACTGTGCCGCATACTCTCGCATGAAAGACGAATTAGAAGCTCCCCCTGCTCGGGCTTCTTCAATAACGGTACTATCAATCATATCAGCGGGAATAGAATCAAATCCCATTTGTGAAATAAAGTAATTAGATTGCATAATATCATCTGAATAAATATTACCCATCCAATCCTTATATGTACGATAGAGGTTTTCAAAACTATAACTGGCGGAAGACAACGCTATCATCTTTGAATTGTTTTCAAATACAATCCTGTTTTTCTCTTTCATCTCCCCCTTAGCGATAAGGTCGTCTTCCATTTCCCTTATCTTTATTCTCTCTGCCATATCTTGAGGAGCCACCAAGAATGGCATCAATACATTCTTAATAGTGTCTTCTGGTAATAACAAAAACTCATCGAGAACTAAAACGTTGGCGCGAAAACCCCGAATCTTTTCTCCGCTCAATGGAATAGCTGTTATAGTACCCTCGTTAATTTTCCACTCGAACTGATCGTTACGTTTAGACTTAGCACCGAAAGCGTGAGCCAACATTTGAGCTTCCTTGGACTCTACAATTTTTTCTATATTGTTAAAAATAAACCTAGCTGTACGAAAGGTCGGCCCCGCTATAAGTATCTTTGTTCGGGGTTCAAAAACACATTGAAGAAAACAATAAATAGCCGCAATAAAAGTTTTTCCGCAGCCACGTCCCCACACACACATACTAAAGTTTCTATTGAAGAATGCTTTGAGAGTTATTTCTTGGTAAAGGGCAAGTTTAATCCCCGACAAAAGCTCTGTGGTAAAACCAAGGTTAGAGCGCATGAACTTGGCTAGTGTAATCTTAGCCTGCCGATCCCCGAGTTCCCCCTTTAACGCAAGGGACTCCTTGTTTATGTCTACGATAGGTTTATTGTATTTGTCGGGGCAGTACCACATATTATAACAATTTAAGATCATAGGCAAGCTGTAAATCAAACTTGACTTTTAATATTTTCGTTAATAAAAGTTTTTTCACGATTCTTACGCATTCCACTCTTCCATCCACGAACAAAAACTGAATATGAGGAAATTCCTGAATCAACTCTCTCACGTTATGGAAAATAAAATCAGGGGTTACGCGGGTATTTTTTTTGTAGACATAAGGGAGTTTTTTAAACGCTAAACACTCTTCTAATTTTCGCTCAACAAGAATTACCATATACGCATCTTCTTCCGCCGCTCTTTTTATTTCATTTTTAAATCTTTCCAAACCCGAACTCAGCGTGCCTATAAGGTCTGGAACAGACTTTCTCTCAATATAACAATTACCCGTTTTCTTCTTGTCGTTAAGGCAGTAATCTCCAAATTTTAATCCCCTAACCTCGGTGGGGAAGTCTTTTATTTGCAAGGGGTTTTGTTCCCGCGAGTCAATGTATATTAAATGATCTTCATCGAATTCTTCCTTGAATTTTATTTTTTCGTCCGGTCCTTGGGTGGACAAAGATGAAAGTTTATTCTTCAAACCGATCTCTTCGCACAATTTATAATAGTCCTCAAAAATTATTTGATAATAGGAAATAGGTGGAACCAAAAGTGTCCTAAGTTCTACTTCGGTTGGAGTATACTTAAGACTCTTTTCCCTCTTTCTTTTTGTTAAGAGACCTTTGCAGTATTTTCTAGCTTTCTCCACGGAAGCTTCTTTCAGCCAACTTTTCAAATTTCTTTTGTTGTTGAAGTCGGCGGAAAGATACTGTTCTTTATTTTTAAATTTTATTAATTCCTTGGAGTATAAATCGTAACGAGGAAACTGTGTTTGGTAGTAGTCTCCTATCGAAAGTTTATGAGCTTTTATATGAAGATGAAGGCTCTTGTCTTTTTCGAATTCTTTTTTGCAAACATTACATTCAACCATTTAAAACTTCCTCTTCGCTGATACCCATGATACGAGACTTGATCTCCTCCATGGAGGTCAGCCTCTCTATCTCATTGGAAACATTCTTCTTTCGAAGTTCAGCTATCTTAATCATTTTATGTCTAGACTCCTCGCTTTTCCAAAGTTCTACAAGGTTCAATATGGAAGCAGATTCCTGCATCATTTTACTCATTCGCTGGCTTCTCTTCTCTTTCAGTTCGTTAAGCAACTTGGTCTGGCGATTGACGCACTGGTTGTATTCTGTTTGGGCCGTGTTAATTGCCTCCACCAAACTCATCGCCATTCTGCGACCCTCCGTATCTTCCGCGTTCTGATCTAGTAGCTGTTGGAGTCTTTCGACGCGCCGCTGGATATTTGAGGCTATAACCACTTCCGCAGAGAGAACGATATATTGATCCACTTCCTCTTGAGTTAGGTCGGGCTTATCCCATGTATATCTTACAAAACTGCTTTCGAATAATTCCCTATCTGTCTCAATATTATAAGTACCAATTTGATGAAGAAAACGGAACGTATGCATGTATCCAATTAAGGTATACAAATTCCTTTTTGTTTTAGTCGTAACTTTTTCCTTGTCTATCCCGTTGTAAACGTACTTGTTAACCCTAACCAACGCACGAGCTTCTGACTTGGGCGGAGAATATCCTCCCTCTGCGGCAGTCTCCTCATTCGTTACGTCCGAATACTTAACTTTGTTATTTATCGTCTTAAGAAACTCAAACAACACCTTGTACCTCAAATCCAAAGGAGAAATGCTCGGATCATCGAAAACGACCTTAGCCATCTCCATAGGTTTCATCGCGCCGCAATTATTCGAGATAAACTCTTTCTGATCTTCGGTAAGTTCGGTTTTCTCTTTCGGGTAATACTTATGAGACACCTTAGCTTTAAGACTCTTTTCAGCCAGAAATTTCTTTACGGCTCTTCCGTACTTAGATCTTCCATCCCTCATATCTTCAGGAACATCCGGGAAGACTAATTCGATTAGTTCCTTGATGTAAGGGGGGTCATCAGGACGATTATTCCATTCGTTCAACAATGCTAACTGTTGGTCCTCATTAAGTTCTATATTTTTGGAGCTCATAAAATTTCAATATCTCCGTCCTTCAACATCTTTTTAACTTTTTGTATTATTGATTTTTTAACATTTTTAATTTGCTTATAGCCGGGGACCCTATTTTTTTCGTTTGTCTTATACCCCATTAAAGTCGCCGCCTCTTCTTCTGACATATTATTAATATAAAGAGCCTTATATATTTTCCATTCCGCGGGTTTTAGAGTGGACTCCATCTTAACGTGAAGTTTTTCCATCATTGAAATTACATCCAGCCCCGAATACTCAGCGGAGTTTATTTCGTGTGAATGGTCATCTATGGAGACGGGCAACTTTGCGTCATATGCTTGTTTTTTGGTTTTTGTCCAGTTCGCGTAAAGAGGGCATGCTTCTGATTGTTTTCCGTAGATGTAACACAAGTCACCAGCTTCTGCCGCTGCACATTTTAAACAGGGTCTGCAGTAATTTCCGTAATTATTTCTAATTAGATTCTTTATCTGGTTGGAAATTATACGGTTAATCCATGGATTAAGAGGTTTTCGAGTGTCATATAAATGCCACTTTTTAAAGATGTGAATTCTTAAAATCTGAGAAACGTCATCGAAATCCATCCACGAAAGCGCTGTTAAATTCCATTTGGATTTTCTTTTTTTTATTTCTAAATCTATCTGCTCAATTAAGTCTTCGAATTTAGGTTTCTTGCGCCTGCTCATGGTTTCGAGATGATCCCGCGTCCCTCATAAAATCCTCAGCGAAAGACTCTTTGGAGTAAGTTGGGTCCGCTTCCCTGACATACCCATCGCCAACCTGATCCTGATCGGAAGCAGCCAAGTCCTTCAAAGACACAACATTAAATGATCGAGATGCATTAATATCTATATCTAGTCTATCGATGTTGGGGACCTCGAACACTTCTTCCTCGACCTCTTCCTGAATTGTTGCTGCTGGATTTTTGGGATCAGCCTTAAACACCCTTTTGGCTGCAGTCTTATTAAGAGCCAGAAAGGCCTCCCCGCAGGAACTACAAAACTTGGGCTTTACTGCGGCATAATTTGTACCTCCCCCGCAAGTTGGACAATATATTTTCATCTTCTTGGTATTACACTATTTTACTAAAAATAATTGATTTTTCAAAAAAAGTGTATATCTTATGTATATGGAGAAAATCAAATTCAAAAATTCCGACGGTGTAGAATACGAACTAGTATGGAAAAAACCCCATCACACCTACAACGCTGATGGTTTGTGTTATTCTCCGGAACTAGATAACCCCAAAATTCTAGTGGACCCAAAACTCAAAAAACGCAGGAAACTCAGTACTTTAATAGAAGAAGTGACTCACGCTTTCTTTTGGGACAAACCAGAAAGAGAAGTTAGGAAGTTCTCTTCGGTCTTGGCTGGTTTAATCAATAAACAAATTAAATAGTTTCCAGTTCTGAGATTTTACCAACAATAAATTTAGTTAATTCAGATCGTACTATATCCTCCGTGGTAAACTCAAATGTCTCTATTCCCATTTTTTGGCTTTCTTTATTATTGAAAATATCGAAGATTTTGCCGAAACCTCCCCTGTTTCCATTTTTAAGATCGGTCTGCATAGGGTCAGCTAATATAAAAACTCGGGAATATTTCCCTATTCTGGTTAGTACGGTAACAATCTCCCGAAGAGAACTGTTTTGAGATTCGTCCATTACTACAGCTTTTGAATTCCAGCTCATTCCTCTGGCAAAGTTTACGGGATGTATGGAAACGCGATTCTCTTTTTGTAGTTTTTTAACCGTAACATCATTTAATAACTCATCCAGCTTATCCATGAAAGGGAGATTATAGTAGTGAAGTTTTTCGTCGGCGTCTCCCGGAAGAAACCCTAATCTTGAGTCGGAGCTTTCAACTGCTGATCTCATATAAATAATATCAGACACTCTACTAAGGTTTAAAAGGTTTAAGGCTGCATAAACAGAAACAAGCGTTTTAGAACTTCCCGCCGGACCTTTGCATAAAATTACCCTAGTTTCCTTTTTAAGGGATAATTCTATGAATTTTTTCTGCTTCTTTGTCCAGTTAAGTTCATCTATGTAAAAGGTATCTTTGGGTTTTAAAGTTTCCCTTTGGTGAATTTTGATTTTTCCGTTTGAGACTTCGAGAGAATCAAAGTCTCCCGCGTTTTTAACTTTAGGCATCTTCATATAATACACTATTTTACGTGTAAATACCTATGAGGATTATGAACGAAATCACAAATGCAGCGCCTCAAGTCGTTAACTTATTAAGCCAAGGAGTAACTACCGAACAAGCGGAAAAAGTGGCTCAGGACTTGGTTGGACAGTACGGATGGCTTATAATAGCAGCACTTATAGCGATCTTAGCGAAAGACATGATCATAAATTTCGCGCAAGCGTTATTAGTGTTTATGGGGAGTGATTTTAATAATGACGACATAATATATATTTCAGGTCGTCAGGCACGAATAGTGAGGGTAGGTATAAGGACAACCTGCTTTTACATGACAGACAGATCGTCTAAAATGGTCGTTCCTAATGAGCAATTAAAACAGTTAACTATAGAAAAGAGGCTGGTGCAAAACGGGAAAGTCCCCTATTTGCCCACCGGAGGAGACCCAAGTTACGTAGGAACTGAAGAAATTCCTATTCAGCCACCCCCGATGGAAGTAAAAGTGGTGGAGGGGTACAAGCCCCCGCCCAAAACGTCTACGAGAAAAAGATGAAAAAAACGCTACTTGTAATTATAATATTGTTAGTTGGATGCAAAACCCCTTCGTTGGATGAAAAGGGGCGATTAGAAAAAATAAGAATAATGGTTCCTGCGCTGATTGATATAGAATTTGACTATTACAAGGATGAGGAGAACAAAGGTAAAAGTAAATACAAGAAACCCGAGCCTGTTCCCGAAACCGTTAACGGTTACCCGAAATTAATGCCGTTAAGGAGAAAATAAGTGTAAAGATTTATGGAAGGATGCAGTTAAGCATGACCAAGGCAATTTAGCGAGACTTGATCAAACAGACATTAGCTCCGAAGCTAAATTTGACATAAAAGTTAGCGAAAAAACTAACGTCATAGATTATTCGGGATTGTATCAATACCGATCATTGATTCTCGTTAACAAAAAGCCCCGCTTTCGCGGGGCTTTTAGTTTACCTGATTATAATGTCACCACCTTGGTGCTCGGGTCTCCTTATTATAACCACTCCTACTTTGCTTCTTGGGATCCTTAGTATCCAATTTACTTCTGGGACAGACTTAAGGTTCCTATCTGCTATGCGTGATGGTATATAGTAAGGTCTGTGATATTGTATAACAACATTATCACCCTTTCATTCGCCCGGATCGTTTCCGTCGATCACCTTGTCTCGGTTGTTTTTAAACTCCTCTCGGATTTCCTTAATTCGAGCATGGACCTCTTTGTGATGAGTTTTCATTTGAGCCATCCATTCTTTCCTTGAAGCTGCCATTTTCTCTCTCAGAGCCTTTTTCTCTTCGTCTGAGGCGTTTTTCCATGCATCACGATCAAAAACTCCCTTGTGCTTCTTTGCAGCCGCCGCAAAGGCCTCTTTAAGCTCCTTAACCTTGGCGTCATCTCTTACGAGCTTGCCGAAGCCGCTGTCTTTCTTATGGTCACCCTTTTTATGGTCGCGAACTTTGTGACCACGCTTCTTAGCATCTCCCCGATGCTTTTTGCGCTTTTCAAAAGCAGCCTTAAGGCGTTCTTTGACTTTCTCTGGATTCCATTTCTTGCCGCCCCGTTCCGGCTTCTCTTTGTCGGGTTTAGGTGCGGGTTTTGGAACCTGAGCCTGTGCGGCTGTTAACGCTGATGCCACAATAGCTATCAGCCCAATTTTGAGTATACGTTTAACAAACATAACAAATATTACACTGCAAGAATCATGCCAGTCATAAAACACCTATTTGCTAGACTTTAAAAGTTCTACGATCTTTTGGATTGGTAATAATTCCCAACACAACCAAAAGAATGGGTAAAGACCCCCATTTGGTGTAATATAAAGCATGAAGAAGAAGCTTATTGTCGGTGCTGTAGTCTTGGCTCTTGTTGGGGGCGTTGTGTTTTGGGTTCTTAAGGGTGACGACATTAAGGAGAAAGCCGCAGAAAAAGTTGTGGAGACCGTGGTTGAAAAGGTGGTTGAAGATGCCGTGGACGAAGCCAAAAATAAATTAATACAAAAACTTATTCCCTGACACTGGTATGAAATTTCATATCTACCTCAAGGAACTACGACATCGTAGATTTCCAGATACTCGTAAGATGTGTATAATGCTTGGAGTTACAAAAGAGGTGTGGAGAAAGATTGAGCGCGGGATAAACCCCCCTCCAAAAAGGTCGGTATTGAGAAAATTTTGTATTTTGGTAAGCGCCTTAAGTTATGAACAAGCTCAGCTTTTCGCACTAGCTAAAAAATGGGAGCCTCATAAAGACACTAATAGTGGATACCACAGTCTCCTAAGTAAAAATTCCAATTCAGAATGGATAGAGGCCTTGACCGAAGAAAATAGACCTGATTACGAACACAAGCACTGGGGGAAAAGACAATAATCTAACATATATTTTACACCAGCTCTTGTTTTCGTGTAATTGTTTATTAAATGCCAAATAGCCACAGTAAAATAAGTTTCGCGGATCTTGATACCTTCTTAAAGATAGCACCCATTCTTGGTCTATGCTTTCTGGCCTACCTCCAGACACTCTTCCCCAGTAAGGTGGAATTTGACAGAATAGAACAGCAATTGATACAGATGGATAAGAAAATAACAGAGATGACAGTCCTTAATAAAGCAATAACATCCAACACAACAGATATAAACCAAATAGAAGATAGGTTAAGATTTCTAGAGGTGGAATTAGCCAAACACCACGCGTCAGATAAAGCCAGTAGGGGTGAGGGCGGAGCAAGATGAGGTGTTTTTTAATTTTTCTTTTCTCTCTTTCTTTAAACGCCGCTCCAAATATAGATCCTGATGTAGAAATAAGAGTAAAAGGGCTGGTTTGTCCGAGTTGCGCCATAGGCCTTAAAAATATCTTTAAAAAGAATTCATATGTCAAGGGGTTGAAGGTGGACACTAAAAAAGGCACCCTCTCTTTGGAGTACTGGGGTATAGAGATCCACCCCTCCAAAATAAAAACAATGGTTAAAAAATCCGGTTATGAAGTCTCCTCTATTAAATGGTTAAAAAAGGGGAAACCCCAAAGATATAATGCTCCATAAAAAAATCGCAGCCGAAAAGGCCGCGATTAATACGAGTTTATTGATTCTTCTGCCACCTGAAGCTAGGAAACTCTAAACCTACTTCTATTTGAAAAGCTCTGCGAGCTTTTAGGTAGCAGTATAAATTAGTGAGTCACTCCTACGCCCACTTTATCTCCAGCATCCCTATCGTCACTGACAATAGGACCCGGCGAAGGGGCTGACGAACCAACTCCCACATTTCCTTCGGGCGCAGATGTTCCTGCACCTACGTTGCCATCCCCTACATTTCCGGTGTGACTCGTGTTATGTTTCTGCGCGTGGTATAGTTCTTTTTGTGTCATAATATTTTTCTCCTAAAATTAATCTGGGTAAGTGTGACCAGTTACTACCGCTCCTGAAAATTCAGGAACACAATGTAAAGCCCAATATTGGGCCCCATTACGAATATCAGAGCTATCAGCCATCCAACCCGAAACGCTATTAGCTGTCCA
>Ga0080013_1004807_pt1 | contig 13037 bp, 13 predicted proteins | sample ETNvirenome_6_85_FD_69236 | JGI IMG/M metagenome (GOLD analysis project Ga0080013, IMG submission 69236) | Marine viral communities from the Pacific Ocean - ETNP_6_85 (SPADES assembly) (version 2) | ecosystem: Environmental > Aquatic > Marine > Oceanic | place: Pacific Ocean | collected 2013-06-19 | reverse complement strand
ATACTCGACAACCCACTCATATACAGCGGCCTGCTCGGGAATCCAGCAGCGGTCGAGAATACAGGTGGCGCAGCTTTGACGGTAATCCTGCTGTTCGATGAATATTTCTACAGTAGTATTATTTTCAGGGATCCATGCAGTGAAAGGCCCGTCAATTGTCGGTGGCGTATCCGATTCTATATCGGGTTCGTAGAGTACCAGCCCTTTTTGAGGCATATTGAACGGCGATACGTTTTTAGCTATAAATTCCGATTTAGCTATAAATCGGCGAGTGCGGCCCGCTAGAAAACGTCGTCCTCTTTCACAGGCGGTTCGTATTCTGGCAGGCACGCGTCGACATTACATACGAATATGTGGAGGTGGGAATAGAATCCGTTTCTTGTGAGGAACTGGAGAACGTTGTCTGAACCGTCCCACTGAACGGTGAACTGGCACTTTGGCACTTTCTCGATGCATTTCAAGAGGCGTGTAAGGAGAGAGTTCGAAAAGGTATTAGCTATATTTTGATTGTTGAGGATTTGGCCCGATTTCATGATGGTGTCGGTGAACGTGTTCGACAGTTTCGTATCGCGTTTGTTACCCGCGTGCTCGCTCGTGAATATTATACAGCCGTGCCTGTCCAGCGTGAACTGGATATTCGGCGATGCGCGGTGCTGCTTGAGAGCTCGTAGTATATCAGATGGCGCATAGTAATGGCTGCTATGGGAAATCGGATTACCGAGTCGCGGGAGTTGGGCTATTTCAGGCGGAACCCACGCCCCGCTCGATCTGAGATCGTGGGGCGCGCTCAGGGCCACTTCGAGGTACTCGTGTGCATGCTCATTGAGCGTCTCCAAGTAGAGAATGCTCGCGTCTCCGGCCGGGACACGGAACATGAGCAGCGTATCGGCATCGACGTTCTCTAGAGCTTGAGCTAGTTCGTGGGTGAAGAGGTTCAGTGTTATGTAAGGTTCGTCGGTATTATAGCGGTAGCACGTGCAGTAGTCGATAGGGCTGAAAAACATCGATACGGCAAAAGCGTTCATCGACGTGCGGGCCCACAGTCCGCTTTTGTTGAACTGGAGGGACAATTTCGGCGCGATCATCGTCAGGGCCTTGATAACGTTGCGGAACAATGGCAGGGGGCTGTGCGAAGCGGCGGGCGAAAAGAGGAAATCCGCAATTGATTCCGTCTCGCCATTTATCGGCGGAAACGCTATTGAATCAGTCGCCATGCTCGCATTGAAGGGGTCCGTCATTGTTTTTACATTAACGTATCTGTCTTTCTATCAGTTTCCTCGCGCGAGGTCTTTTTTCCGTTCTCTTTCTGCAGCCGTCGCCCATCCCGTCAACGAATCCCATATATAATTTCCGGCCCCCGCAGCTCCGCCTGCCACTACTGACGCGCCACCCCGAAGTAACAGGCCCGCAATCGCCCCAATAACGGTTGATACTAATTGGCCGCCCATTTCGCTTATTTGCATTTGTAGGTTTGATCCGAATGTTTTGTCGATTAAAGCGCCTATCGCTATTGCGCCCCCTGTACTTATAATTTTTCCCGTTTTTCCCTTTCTTGTCCAGATATCTTTGATTAGAGAGGCAATATAGACTTTTAGATCTCCCGCTCCCCGGAGAGCCGCAGCTGATTTAGACGACAGATCGTCCGATGTCTCTGGTTTGGGCGGGCCGGCTTCGCCGTATTTGGCCCATGCGGACCCTGCAAGGGTGCCTTCGTCAGCATCGATAGCTGCTACTTTCTGTTTCTCTTCGTCGCTAATTCTCATATTTTTCGTTCGAACAAGACTTGCGAAACGTCTCGTATACCAGTCAGCTCTTCCCTCTTCCCATTCGTTCACTTCCTTTTTCCATTTTCCTACTTGGTCTTCGTCGTGGGCTTTCTGGAAATTGAGCCTCGGAACGCCTTTCGCCTCGACGTCAGCGAATCCCTTCTTATACACCCGTCTCATTTCATTTTGGTCTATATCTAATGACGATTTAAGCGGCAACCACGCTTGCCGCGAAGGTTCGTATCGGGACGTTTCAGGTCCAGTCGCCTCAAAAAATTCGTCTCCGCCGTAATGAGCTTCCGGTTCGAACAGTGTAGCTTTGTATGCCTTGTTCAGATTGCTTACTCGTTTTTCGGCCAGGTTGATACGCTCATTCATGTCTTGGGTAAAAGTGTCTTCCAGGGCGGTTAGATTTTTCAATGCTGTCTTATTACCTACTTCATGAGCTTGGAGTTTCGCTCCCTTGATTCTGCCTTGGAGATCTTGAAATTCTTCTCTCCAGTCTTCGATATATTCTTCGGCATTTCGTTGCAGGCTGTCATCATGCATAGCTTCTTCTGCCCACAGCCTTTCACGGGCAGCATTTCTGACAGCCGATTCTTCGGTACTCATTGAGGCTTTTTCCAGTTCGGGTCCCACCATATTTTCAACTTTTTCTTCAGCCGCCAGTTTGTGTTCCATTTGTTGAATTTCCTTTTGCTGACTTTTTCCTTGCTTCTGCTCTTTCAGCGCGTCCAAAATTAGGCCAGTAGCTTCTTTTTGTTCTTTTTGCATGACATTGTAACCCGCCCGTTCACCTCTCGACTGGAGTGCCCGCATAACTTCTAATTGCCGCTGATGTTCGAATGCTTGTTGTTGGGCTTGGAGCGGATCGACTCGCACAGTACTTCCTCCGGCATTCATACCGGTCGAGTGGCGGCCGCTCCGAGAGCGCCGGCCGTATGTCTTTTTGACTCCCCGCAAGGGTGCGGGCTTCGTCATCGGTTTGGGTAGAGGCGCGCTTTGAGTTTTAGTTTTGGTAGTCGTTTTCTTAGTTGCGCGACGCGCCACTTTTTTCTTCGACTTTGTAGCGTCAGGCCTCATAATTCGCCGTTTCTTTTTTCTGACTACGCCCCCCTTTTTCATACCCGCGGGATCGCCACCGCCTTCCTCGCCCGGACCGCCAAGTGGCGGTTGAGCAGGGGCCGGCATCGCAGATCCTCCACCTTGCGCACGAATCGCTGCCAACAGCCGATTCTCCTCGCGTTTCTGTTCAGCCATCTTATCAATCATAACGGGATCCAGTCCCATTTGGAAGGTTCCGCCTATTTCCATACCTGCGCCTGCTCGGCCGCCTGTCCGTTTGTGGTAAACCGGCTTCTCCCCCATAAAATTAGGGACGACCGTCGCGGTCCCCGAACTTGCACGTCGGATGTTGAGGCGCGCACGTTGTTTCGCAGTTAGGGGTAAAGGTCTTATTGCCTGCTCGGGAATCTTCTTGGGCGAGGCGCGTGGAGGCATCCTGTTCAGTAGCCCTGGACGCACCCGCTTCTAAAACTCACGGCGGGGTCCAGTACAACTGATTTGCGTTTGAGCGGGTGTTTCTGCGGCAGATTCTCCTGCAGATTATCGATAATCTCGTCCTTGAGACGTCTTTCTATAAGTACTATCTTCTTCGGCAATTTTTTGGCGTTCTCCTTCGCCGCAGTCGCTGTTAAGTTCTTTTCTATATCTCGGATTTGTTCCGCTTCAATTGCGCCTCGTGTCAGCAAGTGGCAGCAGTCGGCAACAATATACGGATTTCCGTTTTGTGTAGCACGTTGTTTGACGGCTTTCTGCACGATTTTAGCGACAGAAATAGTCGGAGTGTCGCGCGGGAGGCCTTTGATCTTAGAGTTTTTCACCCTCTTATTCCGCTTCTTTATCGCCTTTCCCTTTCTCCTAGGCGACATTTCCCATTTGGCCGTAGCGCTTACACAGAGACCACATATTATTTTATTCATTAGCATCAGCGAATTCCTCCTCCTCATCCTTCACAGTTTCGGCCTTTTCAGCGATAGGCGACAATATTTCGTCTGAAGCGGCGCTCGAAGTTGGCTCTGTCGAGACGCTTATAAATTCTTCGACTTCGAGGGCGGCAAGAGGCGGCGGGGGCGTTTCAATCGGTCTTGGCACTTTCTTAGGCGACCGCGGACGACGACGCGGAGCTTCGCGCTTGCTCGTATTATCCTCCAAGCTTTCCCCGTAAACAATCACAGGGCAAATCCCGATCAGCTCTTCTGGGAGCTGGTCGGCCGGGATGCTGAGCACGTCGGGTTTCCGTGTTATCTTGTCGCAGAGGTATTGGGGAAGGAGGGGACTGACCTTCTCTAGCTGGATAAGCGTCGCCTGAGTCGACTCTAGAATCGATGCAACATTCGGGCGCTCATCCGGTCTACGCACGATGATCGTCGTCAGACGGCGATATACTTCAGCGTATGAGAGCGAAGCGCCTCGGTGCGCCTCCCCCTTAGATTCCAATTTTAGGTAACCGCTAATAGAGACCAAACAGGCGAGCAGCAGTTGCAGGCCCGCCACGAAAGCCTCGTATTGCGTGCTTATAGACCCGTTGGACGCGGCCAGCGTAAAGCTACCGCAACAGGTCTGTAAGAATAGGGTAGTTATTGTCATGTTCCGACTTTTCTTCAGATACGTTCTTGCCGCCATTCTATGCGTGGTGGATTTCAATTGCGCGGTCATCGCCCATTTCTTGACAAGCTGCTCCTCCTCATCGTACCACACTTTGCTGGTACTCGTTCTTTCTTTGGTCTTCGCCATGTTTAAATCGACTTCCGTATAAACAAGACCACTTTTATTTTAGACGGCACTCTTAATAGCCTTCCGCGCCTGCGCCGCGGCGACCTGCTTAGCCTTACGCTTCAGGCTCTTCGGGACGGGGACCGGGGACTTTGCCGCGGCCTTATCCACGGCGTCCGCAGCCATCTTCGCCGCAGCATCCTCTACCGTGCTGCGGGCGCTGTCGACAACGCCGCCCCAGAACATGCCCGGCGTCTTATGGCCAAGCGAGTGGGACTGGCCGCCGCCGGACTTCATGCCGAGTACCGCGCCCGGGCGGGAATTGCCCCCGCCATTCTTGAGACCGAGAGCCACCATGGTTTTATACCGTTGTAAAGAGCAGTTGGTGCCACTGGCTTCTAATTCTTAAGCTCGAGAGTGCGCGTACAAGTGCGCCGATCCCTGTTCATATAAACTATCCCACATTTCTTTTATTGAATTATGGGCATCTACGTGAAGGGCTATAAGCTCGGCGGCGGCTCGCTGACGGCAGATATTTACGTGCAGCTGGGCAGACAGCCCGTAGCTACGCAGAAGAAGCCGAAGCAGGGCAAAGGCGGAGAAAGTACTGGCGGATACACTTATGAGACGATGTATTTAGCACTCGCGCATGGCTCTGACGACCCGTCGGATAAGTCCATCTGTATAGTGCGGCAAGGCGGCGTGAAAAGCGACAAGCCGGTCCAGACGAATATCTACACAGTAGTTTATAACGATCTTAAGGCCGTTTTGAAAGATGAGGGATATGAGATTTCTGAGTCGTAGTAAAAATTTATTCCATGCCGTGCTTACTAGCTTTTAGTGCTTGTAGCTCCGCCTTAACGTCTGCTAGCTCCTTAGAAAGTTCTTGCACAGCCCTGGTAACAACCGCCAAAAGCGCATCGTTATCCATCTGTCTATAGTCATCCACAGTATGGCCTAGAAGGTTAATACCGTCCGCGGTCTTAAGATCCTCGCTTTCCGATTGCGAGCATTTCAACTCTAGAGTGCCGTCTTTTTCGCTATACGCATTAACCGTAAATGTTCGCATATCCCTAGTTCCCAATACGAGTTCAACCGAGTCTCCCGGACGTATAGTCCCGTTTTCGAGGGTGTGGACGCAATTATCCGGCACAAGCCGTACAGAACCATTCATTGCTGATTCATACTTCAATGCCTTATAGTCTCCGTCATGCAACATGGATGTCGTATTATAAACCAATCCCGGAATGCCAGCCTCTTCTGCTTCCTGAGCCAGGAAGCCGCACGTAGGTCCGGCATTACATCGGGGATCGATCCACTTGAAACAAACAGGACGTAAAGCGTTGATTTTTTCTGTGGCCCAGCCGGAAGGCATATCGGCAACGTTTTGCTTCGCCCTCTTATCACTGCTGCACTGGAACCCCGAGGCAGAAACGACAGAACCCGATATAATTGAACAATGACGCGTCGCGTCCCTAAAAACGCCTACCCAAAAAGTGCCATAAGTAGGATCCAATTTAAGATACCAAAGACCGCCACCAATGGTTGATACCTTATAAAGATTGGGATCTATAGATAACGAACCGAGTTCCCGGTCGAAAAAAGGACCTTGTCCAGCGAAAGAGGTGTAGCCGTAAACTCTTAGAACAGCGTTATTAAGTTCCGCCGTTCCTGTATCCGTCCCATCGCATTCGCCGTAATATTTCCATCGCGCCTTAATATCACCGTTTGTGTCGTAGATGGTATCGCCCAACCAACCGCAATTGGGGCCGCTCTCGCTCCCATCCCACACCCGTCTCAAATTAGCGTGATAAGTCCGATAGGGCCTATATATTAGCGTGCCACCCTTAAATTCAATATCCCCGGAGTTCTCACTATCGTCGACACAAGAGATTGTACCCATTGTAGTAGTGGAATCGTAGCCTATCACCATCCCCATAGCTCCGCTGTATGTGCCAGTAATTCCTAATCCGCCCCCAGTGGAGGCTCCTCCGCTACATCTGAAAGTTCCACCGACATCCAGATCATATTGTGGGACGAAATTTCCACCGATGGCGGCTCTCTCATGTACGATTAAATAGCTCTGTTTGAGTTCGGTGTAGCCATATCCCGAATACGAGCCTTCAGGTCTGCACAAGCCGCTATACAACCATTCCGCCATGGCGTCTCCAAACGTGTCATTGATAGTATCCGTGAACCATCCACAATTTGGGCTTGAAGTGCCAGCATTCCAAACTCGATCTAGCGCAGCATAATCCGAATAAGGGAGATAGGTGAAGGTAGCATTTCGCACTTCCAAATCGCCATCTATAGTCTTATTACCCGCCGTTAAGGCCGTAGCGGTGGCGGAGTTCCCCGTACAGGTCCCCGCTGACGTCGCTGTAGCAGAGTTACCCGTACAGGCCGCTGCTGTCGTCGCTGATGTCGCTGTAGCAGAGTTGCCCGTACAGGCCTCCGCTGTTGTCGCTGTAGCGGAGTTCCCCGTACAGGCGGCTGCTGTCGTGGCCGTAGCGGAGTTCCCCGTACAGGCCGCCGCTGTTGTCGCTGTAGCGGAGTTCCCCGTACAGGCGGCTGCTGTCGTGGCCGTAGCGGAGTTCCCCGTACAGGCCGCCGCTGTTGTCGCTGTAGTGGAGTTCCCCGTACAGGCGGCTGCTGTCGTGGCCGTAGCGGAGTTCCCCGTACAGGCCGCCGCTGTTGTCGCTGACGTCGCTGTAGCAGAGTTACCCGTACAGGCCGCCGCTGACGTCGCTGTAGCAGAGTTGCCCGTACAGGCCGCCGCTGACGTCGCTGTAGCAGAATTACCCGTACAGGCCGCCGCTGACGTCGCTGTGGCGGCGTTACCCGTCGTGTTCTGGTTCCATGTTAGTACCGTCCCGTCATCCATTTTCGAGTAATCTATAGCGGCGGTTCCGCTTATGTCCGCGTTAACGATTACGCCGGTTGCTATAGCGGCTACGCCCGTGTTCGACAGGGTAATATCGCCCGAGACCTGGACAGCTGCGGCGTCGCCGTCGCTATCGCCGACAAATATATAGCCGTCAGCCAGCGACAATGTCGTTTCAGCGTCGGCGAACATGATCTTGTAGGTCCCGGAGTCGTTGACGACCGCCAGGACCTTCCCGACATTCGAGCCCGACGGCGCGTCGATGTACTGCAGCGACTCGATTTGGGACGACGTCGTCACGCCCGTCGTCAGCTCGCGGCCGGCGCTCGTAAAAACCGCGCGGTTCGCCACCATACTTGAGGACAGGCCGAGGATTTTGCCGTTCCAGTAGAGGTTGCCGCCGACGTTGTACAGGCTGTTACTCGTGCTCTGCTCGTAGCGTACGAGCGGCGCCACTCTTATCTGACCCGTAACGTCGAGCGGATATTCCGGGTTTTCCTGGCCGAAGCCCGCGTAAGCCCCTTCTAAGCACACGAATTGACCTGCCACACTAAAGTAGTCTACTGCAGAGTCGGTGCCGCCCGAGCCCCCCGCCATGCTCGGGCCGCCGCTACTATGCACTCCGGACGCCATCTTGAGTCGTCTATCAGTAACGTAGATTTGTTTTTGTTTTTTACGGCTGTCCCTCCGGGGCTCTCCTGCACGTCGCGTTCAATACCGCCGATATATGGAAGGAGCTCTGACGAGCTTTCTCCGGTATATGGAAGAATGTCGCGACAGGCAGAAGATATTGAAACAGCTGAAACAGCTGTCGAACAAAAAGAAGAGTCTGAAACGTGTGAAGAAAAAGCGTCTGACCGCGAATTAACACCCGATTTGGACGAATCGGCCCCCGAACCTGTCCAAGAACCCCCTCCTAAACGCGTACGGACTCAGAAACAAGTCGAGCAGTTCGAGCGTATTCGGAAGCGGGGGCCGGCCTCCTATAAGCAAACGGCCGGCGAGAAGCACGAAGTCCAGAAAGCGCGTCGGCGCGAGACAGCGGCCAAGAAACGGGCTGAACAGAAGGCTGCTGCGGAGGCATTTAAATCTGACACGGCCGTCAAGCAGCTTCAGAACAGCGAACTGTCGTCGATCCTGACACCCTTTCTAGAACTAAGCAAGCTCCAGCGCGAAGAGATCGCGGCATTGAGATCGCTTGCTACAGCTAAAAATAAGCGCCAAGTAAGCGTATCTGGCCTTGAATCAGAGGAAGATAGCGACGAGGAACCTGCGCCGAAACGCCCCAAGAAGGCTACTAGGGGACGTCCATCCGATATAATCCCTGTTCAACGGGCTAAGAGCGCGCCGCCGCAGCCGGAACCGCAAAACCCCCCGCCGCCTTCGCGCGCTGATCCTATGGCATCGTTTATGGCATCCCTCGGTTATTAATAGAGAAAAATGTCGCGCGATCCGGCCCTTATCCCGTTCTCGTTCGGGCCCGAATCGCGGCCGCTCAACGTGCAGCCGCCGCTTTCGCGTTACTCGTTTTTCCAAGTCATCTCGGGCAGACCGAGCTGCGGGAAAACGACCTGTCTTTTGAACCTTATCTGCCGATCGAAATTTTACGCGGGGCAGTTTGATACAGTTTTTCTCGTATCGCCTTCTTTCTGTTCGCTCGGGTCGGCTGACGAAATATTTGCGGGTATACCCGAATCTCAGCGTTATACCGAGCTTACGCAGGACACATTAGATAGTATTACGCGGCAGATCAAGGATGACTGCCAAGGCCAGCGCGTCCTCATCGTTCTCGACGATGTAGTTAACGACGTTCAACGCAGCGCGTGCAATGCCGATTTACAGCGCTTGTGCTTCAACCGGCGGCACGTAACCAGTATGGATAATAACGCGCCTCCGGGCGGTTTCTGCAGTATAATCGCAACGACACAGGTCCTTAACCGCCTCCCATTGGCGTTACGCAAAATGGCGAGCAGCGTCTGGCTGTTTCCAACACGGTCGCCCAAAGAGAGAGCTTGTATCTATGACGAGCTATGTCCGGCCGATAAGAAAAGTTTTGAAAAGATTATCGGCCAAGCTTGGACGAGCCGTTATACCCCCCTGATCTGCGACGTCGACGCTGGCCTCTTCTACCGCATTGACCCTTCGACCCAACAGTTCCAACTTATCAAATCTGACGATGAATGGGAACCCAACGAGACTGAGAACGAAGACGAACTCGAGCGCGCGTCTCGTCAATCTCTTGAAGCGGCGCGGCGGTTCAGACGCGTGTAAAAATGTCCGGCTCGGCGCTACAGCATCCTTCGAGCGTGCTTGAAGGATTCAGCGAGGGGTTGCATGAACGGGTTATTTATGTACGTTCTGAAGATATCAAAAGCAACCAGGACGTTACAAACAACGAACTGACGATAAGGCTTGCGGAGACTATAACGGCTGGACCGTTAGAGGTTATCGACTGCACGGTGACGGATGCCGTTATACCCTTCTCATTCTATATGCTGAGTTCTGAACTGCAGAATAATATTGTAGCGTTCAGCTATACGGGCTCCAAGGCGCGAGAGGCTGATGTCGCGAGTATCAGTTACGTGGGAACGACGGCCACAGCCGCGGCTACCGCGCACGGATTCGCTAATGATGCAACAGTGACGATCGCCGGCGCCTCTCCTACTTTGTATAACGGGACGTACGTAATATCTAATGTGTCGTCTAACGCGTTCGACTATACGCTCTCGACGGAGCCCGATGAATCGGGAACGGGCAGCAATATAACCGCGCGAGGTTTGAGCGATTCGACAACGACCACGACAGGCAGTGTAACGTTCGAGCCGGAAAATTACAGCGTCTACTCATTCATGGCAGATCTTAAGACTGCGCTGAATGCTTTTTTATCCGATAACGGGTTCATGGCCGGGGATGGTACTGCGACCGCGATTAATATCGCCTACTCGAGGACGCGGAACAAGCTCACGTTCAGTCTGCAGACTGAATCATCTACGACTGACCCGCTGCTCCCGCGGGGGGCATTCACGTTCCTGCTAGCGGCCGGCAGTGGATCGGCGAAGAACGTGTATCCCCTCCTAGGCATGCCGCCTGATGATACCACCATGGTCTTCGGCAACGACGCGTCTAGCACCGATAGTCCGGTGACATCTCCGTATGCCATCAACCTGAACACAGGTACTAATGCGCGCGCGCGCGTATACAAACATATACGCGCACATACTGGTCCCCTGTTCGTTACAGTCGCCCAGATACTACTTAAGGGGAGTTTCAGCAACCGCTCGATGCTCAACATTGAGAATCAAAGTTCGGAGACGTCAACTATCTTAAGTGTTCTGCCGATAACTGTATGTCATACTTCACCTCCCCGCGTTATACCACTCGCTCGATAACACAAACTCGATCCCCAGGTCAGCCCCTTCCAATTCATGAATCTTAGTGGCGCCACAAATCGGCCAATAATTCGAATCCCGTCGAAGAAGCTTAGCGTATTTACGTTAACGCTCCAAACTGAGAGCGGCCTGCCGTTAAACCTTAACGGCATCGGCTGGATGTGCGTCCTCCAATTTACGGTCCAAAAGCGCGCTAGCCTGACTAGCGCGACTGATTTTTCTGAGCGGCTCAAAGCTTTGGGTATTCGGCAAGATGCTCGCGTTATTCCGCCATACGTGCGTGAACAGCTGACGGCACGGACGAAACAACCGAATCTGGCTGAAGTACAAGAACGCGCGAATAGAAAGCGGCGCCGAGAGCCGAAGAAGAAAGAAAAGGAACCGGTAGCTACAGCTGCGACGTAAAAACCATGGCGATGCGCCGGTTGGAACTCGGCACGAAGGTCGCGCCATACGAACGCCAAGCGGGCTACCAGCCCGTACTGTACAAACAACTCGTGCAGGATGCGTTCGGGGGAGATAGATTGTTCACTCTCTCGCTCATGTTTAAAAAATCCGCCGCAGTGGGCGATTTGACTGCTGACTGGGATGTGAGCGCGCTGGCGCCGCAACCGCTCGACGGACGGACCCACAAAGCTTTATACACCGTTAGCACCTTGTTGGTCCACCAGGCCGACACTGATCTTTTTACGGAGGGGCATATCTACCTCCACTGCTTCAACCTACCCGCGCCTCAATCACTGAGTCTCACAAATGTGACAAGCTCGGTTACGGCGCCGACCAGCATGCCGGTGCCGTATCAAACGCAATTTCCGGCCATCACCCAACTGGCCGAATCTGGAACAAACTCTTTCACACACCATTCTTCCTCAGATGCGGGCGCGTCTTTCGTGAGTGTATACCCACCCCCGTCGGAGATCACATACACGTGCAGAAGTTTCGGCTGGCCTAACACACCACTTCAGACGGCTGCGAAGATTGTACGCATCAGTGTCCGGCTTAATATTCAATTGCTCGACTAATTAAAATAAAAATAAGTGTAAGTACTTTTATTCACTCTTTCCACAGCGCGAAGCCGATTTGCGTAGTTCCAATTGTATGAGCATCCGACCTACGGCGTTCGTCATCGGCCACGGCCTTATCACTCGGGCACAACCGCCCCGCCCCGTTTCGGGTCCACTCCACCTCTTGCATGCGGAACTTGGCGATAGGACCTATCGGCATCTGCTTGGTCACGTACTCCACGATCTTGAAAACCTTCGGATTAGCGGCGTGACACTGGTAGACGAAGTCGCCCACCGCGCCCCGATACAGATAGCGACGAGGATGCGCCGACTGCTGCATCCAAGCGTACTTCCGGACCACTCTGCTGTAGAAGTTCTTGTGCGAAGCCTTGGCAGCCATAGGATGTCCTGAGCATTTCACCATTTTGACGTTCTTTTCCAAATAAAGTCGGATGCCGAGTGCCGACTGCGACACGCGCGCGCGCCAGAAGTAGGCGACGCGAAAACAGGTCGCCGATAGTTGGCCGTGTCCGGCACACTTATCCTCGTGTAACGCCCCCAAACACGGCAATTATCCTGGAATTTAGGCCCAAACACGTCAGATAAGCGCCCCAAACACGCGAACTATCTCGACGGGGCCTCCGCACATTCGCGCGCCGACACGCGAATGTGCGCACTACCCGTTCGGATAACTCGCCGTGTTTGGCGGACCCCTGTTTTCACCGCATTCGTTTTTTATCAGATACGGATAGGTTCGCCGTCCCATATGGAAAAGTTGGTGTAACTGGCCGGGCCTTCTTCATCGACTGATGACACAGTGAATGTAGTGCGCGATAGGGATCCGCCGCGGCTCTCGAGCCGAGGGATCGCGCAGTCGTGACTACCGAAGCTCAAAACTTCCAGCTGCTGGAAATGGCGGAGCTTGAACTCGGTCAAAGCGGCATCCTGCTTAATAACAACACAGAAGCAGGGCAACGGGCCGGCCCACGATATGTTGACCAGTATGTACGTCGGGTCCGGACAAGAGGCTAGAGGCTCTAAAAGGTTAAAACGCGGCGAAATGGCGATTTTAACATCATCATCATCGAATCCGTCGAATCCGGCATCCCTGACAGAGAATGACGAGGGTCCGTGGTGCAGCACCATGTGATGGTTCAATGGAGACGCTCTCCCGTGAGTGTAGAGATATGCGGCACCATCTTCTTCAAACCCGCAACTG
>Ga0080013_1004806_pt1 | contig 13038 bp, 18 predicted proteins | sample ETNvirenome_6_85_FD_69236 | JGI IMG/M metagenome (GOLD analysis project Ga0080013, IMG submission 69236) | Marine viral communities from the Pacific Ocean - ETNP_6_85 (SPADES assembly) (version 2) | ecosystem: Environmental > Aquatic > Marine > Oceanic | place: Pacific Ocean | collected 2013-06-19 | reverse complement strand
CATAACGGTGTGTGGACTGGATGTGAATAATTTTCTGAATCTTTCATCGCTAGGTACACAGGCTAAGTTAGGGTTTCTATGTGCGCATCTATGAGTATTAGTTGCTACTGAACAGTGATGATGAATCTTAGAGTTCGTAACAAGCTTCAGCCAAGCGTTGTTCCCTTCGGAAAGCATCCCTAGCTTCTTTGTCAAGTCCAAGCATTTGTAAAACATCATCGCTATATCCGTCCCTATCTCCTTCAATATCACCTCGTCTATCACCGGCTTCCCTGTGGATGTCGTTAATAACGGAGTCCAACCATAATGTGTTCGTAGAATCCATGCAATGTGATCTCGTGATGTAGGGTTTAGTTCTTTTGTGCGAGTGAATGTTGCTCCTTGTACATAACCTTGTGTTTTGTTATTTCTTTTAGGAGTGAATTGCGAGCCTTCGACTTGAGGGTGCCTGTCTCGAAGTATTTTGACAGTCTCTTCATATTCTTTTTGGAGAGTCGATGTAAGCTCCCATGCAGCTCTTTCATTAAATGTCCATCCATGTTCCTCCTGTGTTTGTAATATTTGTGCAACCTGATGTTCTATTTGGACCCAATCAGGTAAGGGTGGAAGTGGTCGCATAGTTTTGTTGTTACCTTTACATCTTGTATACAGTAATCTTCCATCTCTTGACTCCATTCTTTCCAGTCAGTAGTCTTTGAGAATTCTCCTTTGTATTCACCTAGTCTGTAGCCATAACTCTCTAATGAATGTCTTCCATATAACTTTAAAGGCATGTATTTAAATTTATGCTTATCATCTAAAGCTCTCATGTTGTTATGATAGAGCCTAGATAAAAGAAGAGTATCAATAACATTACCAGTATAATGAAAGAAGGGATAGAACTTCCGGATAATAGGAAGGTCAAAACCAATGATATTATGACCGACGATATGATCAGCCGTTTCGAGTCTGGTAACACCAGTAACCACTGTTTCTGTAAGAGTCTGGTCGTTATATGAAATTGTTGTATTATCTTCTGAGTCATGAATTACTAGGCAATGGATACGGGTGGCTTGATGTAACAAACCATCGGTTTCTAAATCGAAAACTAAGGTCATCTTCTTCTAAATCCACTCCATATAACTGTTCTGCACATAAACCACGATTCTCATCGTTGTAATCAGATTCAATTTCATGTGGTCCATAAGTCATTCACCTTTCCAGCTATAGGTTTTGTCTACAAACTGTGCTTTCTTTACTGCTTCAGGTGATGGTGGTTTAGGTGGTACTGCTTCGTTAGCGCTCCGTATGTGATCATACCAAGGGTGTACGTATTCATTTTTAAGTGTATTCACACATTCCTCATTACAAGATTGATCTTTAATGTGGCAGTTAGTAATACATTCAAAATAAACATCTTGTTCAGAAGTCAGTTGTTGCGTTGAATTCTTTTTCAACTTCATGTTCTTTAAATTTACAAGTGGATAAATCGAAACTTAATTTGCATGCGATGCCAGTTTCCCCGCTATAGCGATTCTTAAGGACTCGCACTGTTGTGAGACTTGTATCAACATCGGCCTGCTGATCTCTTTCGAGTCCAATAACTGCGTCAGAGAGTTGGCCAATTGCTGAGCTTCCCCTGAGCTGCCCCAAAGAGACACGAGCTCCATCGCTGTGATCTTGGTCATTGTTTGTTCTTCTTAAATGTGAAACTAAAAAGAGTGCTATGCCTGTACGTTCAACTAAGCTTCTTAACTTAGTCATCGTTTGATCCAACATTCTCCTTTCATCTCCATCAAGTCCTGATAGAAGTATTGAAAGGTGATCTAAAAATACAATCTTTGTATCTAAGCCAGTAGCCAGGTACTCAATTCGATTATAGATAACATCAGGATCAAAGCTACCGAAACCATCGAACAGAAATAAATTCCATTTAGCAATAGTATTTTCGTACGCTTCGACAAGTTCATCTCTTTCATGTTCTCCTAAATGTAGTGATTTACCTGAGGCAGAAGACATTAAGCCTAAGGCTGTTCTTCTGTTTGATTCCTCAAGTGCCACGTATCCCACTTTCTCCCCCGTGGAGAGAAGGTGAGCTGCAAGTTCTCTACAGAAGGATGATTTTCCTGTGCCAGAACCTGCAGTAATCGTTGTAAGCTCGCCATATCTGATCCCGTGCAATTTAGTTTGTAGTCCTGCATAAGGGTATTCATAATCACAAGGTTTGTTTGGTGTAGTAACTAATTCTAGTAATGTTTTACCTTCTACAATCCCATCAGGGCGGTATGGTTTTGCATTCCATATTGCTTCTCTTATTAACTGTTGTTGACCATCTTGTAGAGCCTCTGAAGGGTCCTTGTACGCCTCCATACGGGCGATCGTGACCTTGCCAGGTGGAAGCATGCTTGACGCATTTTCCGTAGCCTTACGGCCCTCCTCATCGTTATCGAAGAATAAGCATATCTCCTCGTAACCTTGAAGAAGGGGGATTTGTTTCTGTAGATCTTTTTTAGCCGCTGTAGCGCCATGTGGAAGCGATACCATTGGCCATCCTGGCATACTTTCATAACAGGATGCAGCATCTAATTCGCCTTCTGTGATGACGATTCTTTTTCCCGTCGATGGGAATAGGTGCTGACCAAATAAAGTATCTGTGCTAGTCCCTTCATATTTAAAGATTTTGTCTTTGGTTTTTACTTTGGCTCCTCTAAGTACTCCATCATTTGTGAAATAATAGAAACGTAAGAGTGTTCCGTCTCTGTAGATTTTATAAAGCTGACAGGTTTTTTCTGATAGCTTTCTCTTTTGTAACCGCTGAGCGGCTCCTTGTAGGTGGACATGGTTCATTTTATGAGTGTGGTTAACGTCTTCGCGTTCAAATGTGCCGCAAACAAAGCAATAAGAAGTACCTCCTGAATAAATAGCTCTTGCATCAGATGATCCGCAGTTAAGGCATTCCGAGTGTCTCTCGAACTCTCCTTCTGAATTCAACGTATTCATTTGCTTGGTGTTCGTGATATTCCAACCATGAGTCAATAGCTAAAAGGAATCCTTTGTAAATATTCTCTGTAGCCTTAGGTGAATACTCAGCATCTACATCAGCGAGTATGTCTTGGAATAAGCCTGAATAAAATTCAGCTGTTCCGTATCTGTCGTCCATTAAATTAACCATTCGAGTGGGATATCATGGAAGTGTGTCCATGGGATGTCGTGCTTATCGCACCATTTAGCGTATGTAGTCTTGGATTTCTTACTAATCTTGTTGTATGGAGACTGAAAGACCATACGAAGATCAAGGTCAGGGTTTTGTTTCTTTACCTCCTTGATCTTACGTCGATCCTTCGAGTCCCAATAACCTTTACACTCTAGTAATACATGCTTATTAGGGAGTAGAAAGTCAGGTGTGTAAATGTGCTGGATTTGGTAAGCAACCTTAGTAGTTTCATATTCATAAGTAATACCTAAATTAGATAAAAGATCAGCAACTTGTTCTTCAAGACCTGATCTATATTTAGAAGTCATCCTCCTCGTTGGTATCCTTAGTCATTACGTTGGGGTCTCCAACTTTGAAACCACTTGTAGTACCAAATAGTTCAACTACACCTTCTAGATCTAGATCACCTACATCTACACCAGCTCCAGCGCCAGCAGTTACTACTTGTACTCCTACAAGTTTTAAACATGTACCATAGGTAGTCTTATCATTAAGGATGTAAGGCTTTTGATAGAAAGCAATCTTAACTGTACTACCTGAATACAAAGGAATATCTTCATCTGTAACAGGTGTGCCTTCTGTATCTACAATGGGAGGTTTATTATCTTCATTCCAAGTAAACTTAACTTTAAGCTCACCTGATTCTACTTCTTCCCAAGGTTCAGGCTTTAATACTGATCTCTTAGGGTTAGATACACGGGATTGGCACCACTTAAGGCCCTCTTCCCTATCAGTTTCTAACGCAGCTTGAAGGTCTTCACCAATCAAAGCTGATAGTGTATAACCAAATTTAGAAGGCTTGAGTATTGCCTGATAACCTTCTAGTACTACAGGCTCTAGTGTTTTGTGGATTGTTCGTGACATTAACAGAAAAAATATGTGGATTCAATTACGGATTCCGGTTCTAGGTCTCCAATAATCGGTGGGTTCTCTTCAGCTCTGATTTGTTTGGCAAAAGAGGTAAGGTAATCGTGCTCAGCAAAAAGATACATGTATGTCTCTCTGACCACGGAGGATAATTGAGACATGTCTGTAGCACGAGCAAGCACGCTATCGTGAATAAGGGCAAGTGGCGCATTGAATTTAACTGCAGATAAATGAAGTAGGCTAGCGTCTAGCGAATGAATTAAATTCGGGGCGGTAGCAGCTTTATGTCTACTAATATCTACTTTATTTGTTTCATCAGTTGCAACATTAAGGGTACAACGACCTAATAATTGTAGGTTTAATCTCTCTACTTTCTTTTTCATTAACTTCTGGTTAACAATGAAACCTGATGGAGTACACCATTCAAGTTCAGTAGCACCATGTTTAATAGCTTTAGAAACTTCAAGTTCAATCCATTTCATTACTTTCATAGGTCCAGGTACAACTCTATGCATGGCATCCCTCACTGCTCTAACAGCTTGAGTTAAATCATCTTTATCAATGACTACACCTTTCTCTAATAAAGCTTCCCTTATATAGGATCTATTGGAGAATGGTTTAGCATTGTAAGGGATGGTCATTACTGTTCTTTTAGTACAGCGTCTATCCCAATAAGGTTTAATGCTTGATGGTATTGCTGCTCTAGATTCATCTGCTACTACTTGATAAGCATCAACAGGTCGATCTGAAGGTACAACATTACACAAAATAGCACTTGATCTGTCTCTAGCTAAACCAGCTAAGATTTGAATACCTGATGCTGTTGCATCTGTAGCTACCATTAGTGATGTGTAGTTCTTATCACATTTAATTACACAGTGATAGAACTCATCACAAGCAGCTAAGAATTGCCAAGGTTCTTCTACTCCTTCCCAATCAGGAAGACAGTAGATAGGATCAGCAGCTACACGACTTATGAGTGTGTAGTTCTTTTTAGTCCAAGCAATACGCTCAGACATTGTAGCTTTATCAAGACCGTAGGTAGTTGCTACTTGAATAGCTAACCACTCTTCAGCCTCTGGTGTCATGAATGCTTCTCTAGCAAACTTCAACAAACTCTTTCCAAAGTCTGTATCTTGAGGTGTTAAGAATGCTGGTATAGGGTAGGCTCTCCCCCTGTAGTCAAATGACCAGGGAATAAAGAACTTATCTACATCCTTAAATCTAGCTACAGCTTCCATTGTCATCCGTGTTCTACAAGAGCGTTTAAACTCTTGTGCATTACGGTTCATAGCTTCAGCTGCAGTCCTTCTATATGCTTGTCTACTCTCCTTATTATCTGCAATATCTACAGGTTTAGGAGGTAGTTCATGTTCCATTATAGGTCGAAACTTACCAACATCTATCCCCCTCTCCATTAGTACCTCAGCTACCTCCACTATGAATGGATTTAGTTTGTAAGCTACCTTCTGGATCTGGTTCAAAAATGCTATTGGGGTTTCTCCCTGTATAAGGCAGTCATTGCCATGGCGTACTAAATCATGGCCACGCATCACCTCATTGAGGATGTATCCTCCGGGTGTGTGGTTAGTCCAATCATTAGGCGGGACAAGCATTGGCCAGGTTAATGGGCTGAATAATTCAGCGTTAGCCATAACTTCATCCTTGATGTCTAAGAATTCAGTAGTAGGTGCTACATAGAGGGTAGTCTTTCTACCTACTCGAATAGGTTCCTTCTGAAACCATCCGCTAGTTTCAAGAATGCAATCTAATAACCATCCACCAAGTTTAACTCGATTGGATGTTCCCCATGAATCCCAACGCTTTACACCATATCGATTCATCAATGTTTGAATTGATTGAATCTTCTGTTGAGTACCACAGGCTCGATGCCAGTAGTTCTTTTTAAGGACGTTTAGTAATCCAGGGGCATTTTCTTCATAGTGTCTAAGCTGACATTCATCTTCAACTCCATTACCTATAGCATTGCATATATTGGTGAGTTGGTTGCTGTTATCTTTATAGCCGAACACCTTATCTAAGGTGATCTTACAAGCAATTGCAGCAGCAGCCAAAGGTTCTAATCCAGTTAAATATTGCTGGATCTCTTTGAATGCTACTCCATTCTTTCTTTCCTTTAGTCTTGTGTGTGTCTCATTAATTCTGTCAACAACTAAAGGTAATAAAGAATCAATTGTAGCGATACCATAGATAGATGCTGAAGCGTAATTCTTATTCTCTAAATTAATGGTGTTATCACGTAACCGCTTAAGTCCTTGCTTTATTTGATCTCTTTCCAGTTGAATCTGTTCTTCAATGAGATTCGGCTCTGACATAGGCACTGACCATTAGATTGATTAGATACGTAATTGCTATACTTACGGTAGTGTATCCTTGTGATACAAAAGAGGGACTGGCTTTTGGGCCAATCCCCTGATAAATTAATTAGACGGGAGCGTGGCGGAATTGGTAGACGCACTGGATTCAAAATGTGATGTAACGAAATATTACCCGTTACATTTATTAGAATACAGTTAGATGTTTGACATAGCTGATAAAGCAGCCCTATCAGTAACCTTTGCATAACGCAAGGTCGTTTCAATCCGTTTGTGGCCCATCAAGTTCTTGAGAGTAATGAAAGGCGTCTGTGCCTCTACATGCCAAGTGGCGAAGCTATGACGCAATACATGAAAGACATAGCCCTCATCAAAGTCAAGGAAGTTCCTGACCTTATTGAATGCTCTTGAGAGTTCTGTTGGGTTACCCCATTGATCTCCAAAGATAGCTACATTCTTACCTACTTGATCTGTTCGCTTAGCTAACATCTCAATGAGATGAGTGTGGATAGGAACAGTTCGGTAATTCTTCGCTTTAGTTTGAACATCAGATCTGCCTCCAATGTGTATGATCCCATTACTGAGATCTACATCTTTAGCTTTGAGCTTGATGATCTCACCCCTCCGCATACCTGTATAAGCAGCGAAGTTGATTACATCCTTTAGGTCTTCACGTTGGAATGGATCCTCAGCACTAGCAGCAAGTCTAATGACCTGCTCCTTAGTAAAGAATAGAGACCTTGATTCACCTTCAGTTCTTCTCCTGAATTTAGAGGGTTCTTCGATTAACCTATCAAATGCACAATGATTTAGTACACATGATATAGCTGAGATGATACGATTGATAGTACCGTCAGCTTTACCTTCATCTTCAAGTTCAATAGCTACTTGAGAGACAATGGCATTGTTGATCTTTGAAACGGGGAAAGATAAACCTCTCAATCTAGTGAAATGATTGGTGTTTATCTGTGCTGCCTGACTACCAGCTCCTTTACGCCACGCTGGACGTGTTTGAAATGTGTAGTCAACAGCTTCTCCCCAAGTCGTAATAGACATGGTGGAATTGCAAGTAGTTAACATACTTCATAACAAGTAATATCTTTACTAAGACATTTGTCATCATGAAGTAATTGATTGATCTGTGTCAAGAGAGCCTTACCTTTAGGTGTTAACCATAAAGTATGTCTTCTCTTGTTTGATTCATCTACCTCCTTACGTATTAAATTTAGTCCGGGCTTACCTAGCCTGTGTTTCTTCGATAACCAATCAGTATTCCTACTAGCACTAGCACCTGTTAATTCGAGATCTTCCATCATTGCTTGACTATGACAACCGTTATGGCTGGCTACATATAGATATACAGCCAGCACTTGAGCCGGTACTTCACGATCAAGTTCACGGAATATTTCTGCGACGCCTAGAAGGCGAGTGGTAGTGGAGCAAGTTACTTGTCGGTTTAGAGGGTCCACGAGTTCGCGCCGGACAAGATAATGCTAACGCAATATTACCTAAGTGGAACCAAATGGTATCTTTCGTAACATAACTGTAGCAATCGCTATAGTCGTCGATACCTAAGTAGACGTAATCACCAATTGATATCAGCTGCATTTATTCAGTGATAACTGGCGTTGTAGCGGATGTTATCATCATTGTATCATCTTTAAGCTGTTCATTACATAACTGTAATAGTTCCACTTGATAGGGATGTACTTCCACCTCTTTTATGAGTGTGGATAAGCGTCTTTCAAAAGTTGTGGAGTTCATTGAATTGATCTACATCGATAAGTTGAATTTGGTCGTCATCACAAATGGTTAGTTCAGTGATGTTTTCGTCGTCTAGTAATTTGTCTATCTTCTTGTGTGCTGATGCACTCTGTTTGTAGCTATACTCCTTTACCTTTCCGGTACGAGTAGTAGCCCTGATTACACATATATGCGAAGAAGATAGAGACCAACCATGGATTTTCCACTTCATGAATTCCTTATATGAACATCCTTCAAAGAGTTCACTAGGAGCTTCATGTAGTTCTTTCCAATTGTTGGCATAGTAAGGCTTCTTTTTAGTCATTAAGTTATAACCAGAGTAATGAATCTCCATCGAGATAATCAGTGTGTTCACTTGGAAGATCAATGACTACATCACGAAGTTCAAGTCCTTGATTACAAGCTTCTTCTGCTGCTAATTCAGCAGCTTCATGATGTTCAGTTGCAAGGAAATAGAATTCCTCATCATTAGAAAAGGTTGCGCGATAACGGCGCATGTAGTCTGTTTGCACTTTAAGTCCTTGATGTTATGAGTTTGAATAAAGCTTCCTTTTTAAAGCCTTAAGTGCAGCCTTTGATTGCTGTATCATTCGGGGTTTCTTCTTACCCTTATCCTTACGTTTACCGTCGGATGTCTTATGTTGTACTGATTGATGCATTAGTCATTAATGCCTCCATGTTGTGTGAGAGGGATAGCGAGTCCCTAAGGAAACCTACCCTTACGTTAGTGTAAGAGAAGGGTTAAGTTAGAAAGTCGTTAGACCTTAGTTCCATAAGACTTTGCAACAAAGCTAGAGGCCTTGTTGTAAGTACCTTTGAGAGAATCAAATGCAGTTTCTACTGCTGGTGTAGCTTTTGTTACTAACCAACGGCAGTCCTTACCTAATTCCTTGATCTCATGGTTATTAATACTCATGCGCTTTTTAAAGTCAGCCATGAGGTCCTGCATACTGATGACGTTTACATTAGGCATGTCAGTTTTTACCAGAGTGATGGATTCAGAGGTGAGTTCAAGTCCTTGATTTAAGGGCTTTGTGATTTGTTCGGTCATAGGTTTAACTTTTCTTATGGGTTTGAGTTTGGTTGTTGTCATAACAAAGTGGATTGATAAATCAACCCTATGGGTGAACAATTGGGATTGTTAAGGTCCCAAAGCGGGCAACCGGAATCGAACCGATAACAACAGTTTGGAAGACTATAGTTTTACCTTTAAACTATGCCCGCGATAAAAGCCAACCCTATTATGAGTGTGGCTATTAGTAATCAATTCAAGTCCTTGATTACTTTAGATATTCAGTGAGATGTTCTACTATTTCTTTAGCATAACATTGAGTAGTCTTTGAATCAATGGTATAGTTAACAATACTATCTCTTGCACAAAATAGATTACGTGCAAGCCGCATCATTTGTTCAGCAGTAACACCAGTGATTTCAACACTACCATCTTCACTATCAATTAGTAATGTGTCATTACCCTCTATGTATGCAACATTCATTGTGTCTACAAAGAGTTCATAGTTGGTGTTTAGCTTGATCATTATGTAGCCTTAAGTGTACAAGTAAGGGACGTGAATCCCTAAGAAAACCCACCGCTTATTACTTAAGTGGAAGGGTTAGTTTAGAGAATCAAAAGTGACGACTAAAGAAGTAGCCACCAACATCAGACATGGTGTAGTCATGACGTAGTTCACTATTCCATACAGCATCCCAATCGATATGATTGGATATAAATGTAGGAAGGTTAGATTCAGATAGATAACCGCAGTCATCGCACAGTTGTTCAGCAAAGGCAGCACCACTGGCATATTGACCAGCGTATGCATCTTCGAACTGTTCAACAGTTTCAATGCCGTTGTCATCTAGATCTTCCATGAACTTATCAAGATCCTCTTCACATGTATAAACATAGCTGCTTTCTTCGCAGATATACTGACGAAGATCAGGCTTAGTTAATGTGCAGGTCATGATGTAAACAAAGCCCCGCTCATTGCAGGGCAACGGTCTATTCGGGATTCGAACCCGAGATACTACCGTGACAGGGTAGGGTGATAACCGCTTCACTAATAGACCAAAGAAAAGGACAACTAAGTCCTTGATATGTATGGATCAAAGATCCTGATAGCCAACAAACTCGTAAGTTGTTGGGCTATTCTTAAGCCAGTGATTAACCCACTGACCTACTGATAGATGTGGGTTACATACATACTCAGCCAGTCCACGAAATGGAATGTTTTCATAGTGATATATATCACCTTTATTAAATTCAACTTCAGCAGTGCGAGTCAATGTGTTTACAAAGATGTTGTTGACTGCTGTAGATGGTGAGGTGTTAAACATAAGGTAGGTACGACACTGTGATAAAGAAGGATGATGAGTCCTTCAGGAAACCAATCAAGATTTACTTAATTGGTTAAGTGAAAGAATCAATCAGGAAGTTCCAATGCTTCAGAAACTAAGTAACCGAATAGGTTCCTTAATTGGTGATGTATAACATCATTAGGAGCATCAGATTCAAGGCGTATCCATACCCAATGGATATGATTAAGCCAGTGACGTTTGATGAAGTCAATCATGTTACCTTAGTGTAAGAAAGAAGGAGTTACCCTTCATTAGATGAATCACGCTAATGAACATCAAAGATGTGCTAACGCGATGCATCTAAGGAAAGGAAACACCAAATGTTATTTAGTTGTCAAGGTTCGGATCGAAGGCGTCTTATCAAACCGACGAAATAGTGAGCCTGGAGTCAGTGCCTGTAATCGCCAAAGGCGTAAGCCGGTTAACTCTCTCTTTATTTCGTGTCGTGATATCGTTCTTCTGAATTACTGGTGTGTAAGGGAAAGAAAGCGTCTCTCTCCAGTACTCACGTAATATAGCACAGCTTGATCGATCTGTCAAGCATGATGTGCCAGTTTGTTCAGCGTCTACCCTGTTGAGGTGGTTAGATCGCTGTCACCCCATTAAGATAGCAAGGATCAGGCTGGATAGCAAGCAAGCTTAACATAGTGAAATGTAGTAAGGTTGTATTGATTGATGTGATGTCATATCGTTGATGAGTAGTGATATGAATTCGTATCGGTTAGCTCTAATGATAAGAGTTGTTACTGGAATCGCAAACAGATAGTGAGAGATTGAGGAGGGTGTGACAGTTGAGCAAGTGGCACAAGCTAGGCATAAAACGAGTCGTGCGCATTAGATATTCAATCTAAATCATCTCTGAAGGGGCTTGGTGACCCGGTATGGGGGGTAAAAAATGCTGTGATACACCGCTATACCCCTTGAGAAAATTATGTCAAAATTCCTTCACCCAAACTTCTCCATATACACAGCATAATCACCCAAATACGGAGGAACCCAATCATACACCGGATAGCAGTTCCCCCAATTAACAGGATGACTACAATTAACAATCAACACAGTAAAAAGACTATATAAATAATAAAGAGTGGAATACATACTACTACCTTCAGTTAAACGGAGTACCCATAGGAACGCCTATAGAAGGCATTAATGGAGGTGAAGGTACTTGTGGTACTAAATCACCACCAACCGCTGCTCCAAGGCCACCTACATCAGGAATAAGAGCATCTACGGTAAGTTTAGGAAGGATATCTTGCATCACATCAGTCATTATATTATCTATGAATTCATCAGCATGAATATAGAGATAAGCACCACCACCTAATACAGCCGTAGAGGCAATAAAGGAAGACAGTGCAAGGAAATTAAAAAAGGATTGCATAATTAAATATCGGGATGTTTAGAATAAAGTGGTCCATCGTAATTAATAACTTCTTCTATCATTGGTTTTTTATCTTTACGTTCAATGACTTTATACATACTTCCGTCTGGTCGCTTGTATTTAAAGTCATGATCATGGGGGGAATGTAGTTTTACTTCAATGAGCACCGGAGGTGCGCTTATGAGATCATCCATAGTTATACATACTTACATATACTTACATACTTACTTATACATACTAATACATACAGTAGTGGTATTAGTATAGAGTAAATGAATAGAGGAAGATATTGTTCTTGGTATTACTCCTTCATTTACCAGATACTGAATTAGCGTCTGTTGAATGGAATAATTAATTAGTTGAATGGAAGTTTGTTGTATTTTGGTTTAGTGGTTATATATGCCCGTTTTTCTTCCCCAGGAAAAACTAATAAAGGGGGAGAATTAACTCCCCAAATACAGAAAGAGAATCCACCCTTTTCTCTCCCTGTATAAGTCAGTCATTGCTCCAGTTGTTCAACTGGCACATACCTTAGACTTAAGATATTAACTACCTAAATCCAGGTGGGGACTGGTTTTCCTTTATCTAAACCTCTTGCCTTATCTCTTTGTTCTTTATTCATACCAAATGCCAAATGATTAACACTATTCTGTGGACTTTCAATAAAGTCTTGAATCATGCTATTCCACTCTTCTCTTTTTCTTTCACGTACTACGTTATGAGCAGAGATAGAGAGAGCGTCTGTGTAATATTGTACACCTTGAGCAAGACAATCTAGTCTATCGTCATGTTTAACTGCTCCTTTTTCTCTACACATACGCGACATCTGGTAAAAGAGCATATACATGAGTCTATGTTCAGGAGCAGCATCTTTATTCGAATTATAATCCCATTCAACAACACTACGATCAACCACAAGGCGATGTTGATTAAGAACAGGTTCAAGAGAATCAATGATTCGATCCTCCTTACGAACGTTAGCACGTGTTTCTTCAATGTCTATATGTTGTGTAGTTTGTTGTATGTGTTTTTTAAACAGTTCCGCTACTATGCCATCTCCGAAGTTGGATTCAATTAGGAGTTTAGTTACTCCGTATTTTTTACAACCTCGGAGGATGTCGAGCAGGGTAGCGTCC
>Ga0080013_1004805_pt1 | contig 13042 bp, 14 predicted proteins | sample ETNvirenome_6_85_FD_69236 | JGI IMG/M metagenome (GOLD analysis project Ga0080013, IMG submission 69236) | Marine viral communities from the Pacific Ocean - ETNP_6_85 (SPADES assembly) (version 2) | ecosystem: Environmental > Aquatic > Marine > Oceanic | place: Pacific Ocean | collected 2013-06-19 | reverse complement strand
GAATCATTAGCCGCAACTGATTTGTCATAGTATAAATATTGTTTATCATCAGCTCCTGCTCCAGCAACATGAACGCTCAACCTAAATGTTATAGCAGAACCTGTTCTGTTTGCTGCCACAATAGAACTAATTGTGGTCATTGTTTTATCAGGAACAGTATATAAAGTCGTAGTGGTAGTTGCTGATGGATCAACCTGTCCTAATACTTTTAAGGTATCAGCCACCAGATGCTCCCATTAATAAAAACTGATGCCTTCTTACAGACAAAGAAGAAGGCTTGTTTTGTAATTTGTTTGCATTTCCAATGTCATTATTTATATCAAGTATTGCACCTTCAATAGTTGATCTTAATATTGACTGGTCAATATTTGAGTATTCTGTAGGAGCAACAGGTAAAGGTATTGATGTTTTCTCAGCCATTATTGTCTCCCATCTAATCTAGTGTCTAATCTAAAATGTCCCAATCTCCAGCCATATCCTGTTCCAGTGCTTTCAAACCTTAACACTGCTTGTCTTGATCGACATCTTACAAATGCTTGTTGGGTTGAACTGCTTACAGAAGAGGTAGATAGGGTTGATAAGCTATCACCCGGATAGTTTCTTCCTTTAATAGAAACATCTAAATCATTACCAGTATCAGCATCTTTAAACTGTATATCTGGTATAACTCTTGATACCAGCATAAAGTTATTTCCATCTTCAATATCAAAGTCTGCTGTTTCAACATATGCCGTCATAGCACTTCCATCATCATCATGACCATACTCTTGGTTATACAAATAATTAGAGTCAGTTCCTGATTTGCCAGCCGCAATTGGGTTGTTTTGTAAATGTGCTTCGATCCACGCTGTTCTAACCATTGTGCCTACAGACCATATATCCTCAATGTAGTTGTAGATTACATAACGATCTATTTCTTCTGATCCTGATGATGGGTAAAACCACATCACTTCATTAAAGTCTATATTAGCAGTGCCAAAAACTTTATAGGCTTGAGATAAGTTTATGTCCCCATAAATATAATCTCTTACTGCACATGGCAATGGGCTAACTTGACCCGAATAAGTAAAGAAACTTCCTCGATCCATAAAGTAAACAATACCATTAGCGTTGACAGCAGCGTTTGGTGAAATCATTGATACGCCTGCTTTTAATTCATTGAACGAAAATATAAATGGAGCACCAACAAATCTCATTGAATGCATAGCTGAATCAGTCCATATAATAATTTCCTGTCGAGTTCTTAATGCACCTACAATTTTACTGCCACTACTTATCTTTACTCCGCCTGCTGAATTAGTAGATGAAGGTGTCCAATCTATAGCAGACTCTTGATCTGACCACCTAACTAATAAAGGGTCTAAAGAAGAAGAGCCTATAGGATTAGAGCCAAAACAAATAATGTGGCGATCTACGTCAGACACCATTATTTGCAATGCTTTTGTTGGTACGTCAGATGCTCCTGATAAAGATGTAAAATTTACTGCTCTTGTGCTTGTCCCAGAGCTTTGATCCCAATAATAAATACCGCCTGCTCTTGGGTTAAAAACTAAATCGTCACCGAAATTGTCTTGGCTGTATTGTCTTAATTGATTTGTATTATCTAAAGATGCGGCAGAACCAAATGTTCCATCTCCCCAAGTAGAAGCGCCCCAACCTGTAGAGGAAACATAATTATCTAGCCCTATGTTAATTTGATATGCGCCAACAACGCTTGATCCACCATTACCGACATCACTACTGTTTGCTGTAACGGTTGCGCCATCGGTGTCTTTCGCTTCAATGGTGTAGCTGTTAGCATTAACAATGGTTGCTATTTCATATTCTTGATTAAGAACACTAGCAGTAATTAACCCGCCTAAAGTAGCGGCACCGCTAAATGTTACAAAATCTCCTTTAACCGCACCATGTGCTGTATCAGCTACAGTAATGGTTGCATCACCATTTGTTGCAGAAAAAGTAACATCGCCTGCGCTTGTGGTTAATCTTATTGGAGTTATATCGTTGTAGCTTGTACCATCTGCAACATAAAATTTAAGATGTGTTCCAATGCCAATATAATTAGTTCCACTAGCAGCACCATAATTATATAAAGATCGTGCAGTTCCTAAAAAAGTAGAGCTTGAATATTTAATCCAACCTCCTATTTTTTCTGCATGACCAGACCGAAAACGAATTTTATCAGAATCATACCATCCAAATTCATTGGTATAAGAAGTTCCTTCTTTATCTATTCCTGCTTTAAAAATATATTTTAGTAATGCCATATTATTTCTTTACCAGACTTCCGCCAAAGTACATTCCAATTATAGCTGATACTAAATTTGTATCTAGCTGTGTTATAACTAATCCTTGAAAAGTAATCCATTCAAAGACTTCTCTTCCATCTCTAAAAAACCAAAATCCCGGATTCCAATTTGTATATCCAACTGTTACAGCAACCATTGGATAAAATACCGCTACCAATTTTGGCAATAGAACAATTGCAAAGATAGCGGTCAACGCTATTATTCTTCGTGTCCAAGCAAAGCCTTTGTCTTTTAACCCATGATCTAAAGACTGTTTTCTAGCCTTCATATCAAACTCACCTCTTGTTATAAGAAGTTTTTGTTGTTCTTCTTTAGCCTTTCTGCTTTGCGACCATATACTTAATAAACTACTTAATAAAGTAGACCCAAGCATAGTTATAATTTCAAAAGGAAAACCCATAATTGAGTTTTACTTTTTAGATTTTATTGCAACAGTTTCATATGCTTCGTTTACATCAGGTGTTGACTTGTCATCACCTACATACTTACCATCTTCATCTCTAGCACGAACTGTTTTTTCTTCATAGCCAAGAAACTTTGTTTTAAACCAAGTTGCTAATCCTATTTTTTTTGCATACAACATATTATTTCCTTATTATTTTATGTTTTTTTATGGCTGTTGGTATAGAGTCCAAACCAAGCTGCCCCAGCACCCACAACAATTGAAATTAAACCTGACTGTTCAAAACTAGGGTCAGGCAAATCCATAAACCAAAAGGTTGTAAAATACAGTAGATACATATACACCGCCAAAAAAGCTCTAGGTATAATTCTCCAACTGTCTATGGCTTGTGCTACGAAAATAAACTTTTGATAAGGGTTGTCATTCTTCTTATCTTCAAGCTCTCTGATTCGATCTTTAAGTGAAGCATTCTCTTGAAGCATCTCCATGAACTTGGATAAGTCCATCTCTACTTCATTACGAGACATATCTCCACCAAACCTACTGCTTGAATAATGTTCTTCGTCACTCATATCAATTCGCCAATGGGTTATCGTTTTTGTTTTTTAAACTCTGAACATCATCATACATAGAATCAATGCTTGAGTTAATGCCTGCAATGCTTGTTTGCATTAAAACAATATCGTTTTTAATTGGGCTTAAATCTTGTGTCTCTACATTTAAAGACTTAATTTGTTCGCCAACTGCAACTACATTTTTGTCCAATGCTGTAACTTGATCTGCAAGCGAATCTATTTCGTTAATGTAACGAGTCATTTTAGACTCAAGATTCTCTATGCGATTAACATACGTTGCACCTGTGTAACCGAATCCAGCCAATGTGGAAACTATCCCAGCTAAAGCAATAAGCTGTGTTGTTTTACTTTGAAACCAATCCATATCTACTCCTATAAATTAGGTTGCATATTAATTAAATTATTTATTTCATTTAGATTTTTGCCATACATTTGAGCAAATGCAACATTATTATCAGGAATATTAACATTTGCATAAATATCTTCTGGCTCATACCAAGTAGGAAGCTCTGGTAATTCAACTTGTGTATATCCATTAAATCCTTGAACATATCCCATGTATGCAATCAATTGAGACTCATCTGCATACTCACCTGTCTCTTTTTGTTGTTGCTCTAACTGCTCTTGTTGATCTTCTATGTTTTGTGCAACAATCTGATCGGCAATTAAATCTGCTTCAGAAGTAGGCATTTCAGACATCGCTGTACTAATTTCTAACTCCATTGAGCCAACTGCTGTATTTTGTGAACCACTAGTATTTGCATCACTTTGACCAACTGCTACGTTTTGTGAGCCAGCAGTATTGCTTGAAGCCCCTGTATTTGTTGAGGCGTTAGAAGCAACAACTGTTGAACTGCCAACTGCAGCATTATTACCGCCCATAGTGTTTGATCCACTTTCGCCAACAGCAGTATTATTACTACCTACTGAAACATTGCTAGAACTCATTGATAAAACTTGTTGGGTCTGCATTGCAGAGCTAGCAACCTGTGCAGATATACTAGGCGAATTACTGGTGCTTATACCTCCGCCTGAAGATGAACTAGCTACTGCTGTACTCGTTGTATTAGAAACGCCACCAGAAGCCACAGAAGAGGCGTAAGAGCCTCCTGATGATATAGATGTACCAGTAGCTTGTGCAGACGTTCCAGCAGTTGTACCGCTTACACTATTACTTGCCGCCCTAATAGAGTCTGCTACAACATTTAATTGTTCTGCTTTTTTGTTGTCTTTTTTATCTTCGTTCTGCGTGACAACAAGCTCGATATTTTCTTCTCGGTCTTGGCTCTCTTGCTCAGTTGTCTCCGAATCATCCAAGTCTCTATTTTCCTCCTCAGATAAATCTGCAAGCTCTTCCAATATTTCTTCGCTATCTTCGTGTTCAATCCATTCCTCCAGCTCTTCTATACTTTCAAATTCTAAGAACTCTACAGGTTCTTCATCAATATATTCTTCAATTAATTCTTGGTGTTCAAAATGATCTAATAAAATATTTTCTAAAACAGGAAGATCGTAATCTGTTTGATAGTATTCTTCTACCAACAATATTTCTTCATATATCTGTTCTATATAAGGCTCTTCTTCAATATAACTTAATGGAATAAAAATTTCTTCGGGCAGTAAATCAAATTCTTCTACAAAAGGTTCAAGGTATTCTTCTTCAAAATAAAGTGTTTCCTCGTAATACAATTCTTCTTCGTAGTATTGTTCTTCAAAATAAAGCTCTTCTTGATAAAGGTCTACCCCTTGTAACTCAGTAATATATATAGATTCTTCTTCAAAGAAATAAACATCTTCTTCATACGGGTCAGCATATCCATACTGATCTTCTTCATAAGTATCATACCCATACATATCGTCTTGATAATAAGTATCTTGTATAAAAGTTTCGACCATATATCCAGCACAAGTTGGCGAATATTGTGCATCCAACGAACATTCATAATCAAACAAATCATCCCAATAGTTAGGACATTGAGTAGAATACAATCCATCTAAATCACATTGTTGATTTAAAAAAGCTGCTTGATAGCCAGTACATGCGGTATCGTTTAAAGGATTACTACAATCCAGTCCGTTACCTGATCCAACACCATATAAGCTACCCCCGCTCTCTAATAAAGTATTAAAAGATGTACTGTTCCAATTCGTATTAACACAAGTGCCTGCAACATTTGTTGTGCCTGTGCTACATTCATCGTGGTACAAATAAGTATATGATTCGCTTGAACTGCCTTGTTCACCAATTAATACATCGTGATTAATAATATTTAATCCACCATAACGAAATTCAAAGCTATCGTTTGACTTCCATAGTATTACTTCAAAAGAATTATCAGTGTTGCCTCGATTGTATTCTCGTAAGTTGTACCAACCAAATACAGTTTTATCTGTAAAATTTCTAGCCAATACTTTTGAACCATTGTCTCTTATTAAGTCAGTCCAAAAAGGGTAAAGCGTATATGTATGCTGTCCTGCCAATGGATCAGGTGTGTAATCATTACAATAACTTCCTGTCGACTTAAAGTGTAAACAACCATTGGTTGCCATTCGAGCAGATGTAAAATCTTCGCCATAAAAAGTAAATGTAAAGTCTAAGTTAAAAGCAGAGGAAACCGAATCATCTCCAACGCCCATATTGTTAGAAGTAGCTATATAGTTTGTTTTTAAATCAATAAGAGGTTGATTTGCTTCGTAAATATATCCTGCATTTAATGTAGGTATAAATAAAACAAAAGCTAAACTAACTGCCCTTATCAAATTCACGTTTACAAGTTATTCTTGATTTATTTTGTCCGGCAGAATTTTCAGTCCTAGTACACTTAGCAACGTAACTGGCTTTTGCTTCTTTATAGTCTGGTCTATCTTTAGGGTTAGCCGCCCATGCTACTCTTGCTTCTTCGCCTATCTTGCCCTCATATGGACAAGGCGTGCCAGCCATATACATCGCACTAAACACTCTAACGTCTTGGCACATAATAGCGACAGCGGCTACTTTCATACCCATATCATACAAATACTTTCCTAATTTTAATCGTTCACAGTTTGTATCTCTAACAGTTCTTCCAGCCGATAAACCAAATACTTGTCCTTGAAATGCACCAGATCGACCTACAGTACATAAGTCTTGGCTGTAGCTCATTATAGAAGGAGCAATCGCAGAAGCAGGCGGTGCTTCAGTCTTGATGTTTTGATTAATAGTTTGTTCAGACTTTGACTCATTGATGTTTCGATTTGTATTGTCAGAGGTACTGTTGTTTTCATTAACATTTTTGTTATTGGTCTGAACATTTGAATTTGAGTTTGATTCGTTTTTATTTACGTTTGTATTATTAGAAATTGATGTCGAATTATTGTTGTTGTTATTCGTGTTTGTGTTTGTATTTGTGCTTGTCGAAGTATTGTTATTGTTATTTGTATTAGTCGATGTACTAGTATTGTTATTGGTATTAGTATTTGTAGAAGTATTGGTATTTGTATTGTTATTACTATTGCTCGATGTACTTGTACTTGTATTGTTATTTGTATTTGTTGCAGTCGATGTTGATGTATTGCTATTTGTGTTGTTGTTAGTAGCAGTCGAGCTATTAGTATTATTATTAGTATTGGTGTTAGTGTTTGTTGCCGTTGATGTACTGGTATTGTTGTTTGTGTTGGTATTAGTGTTTGTATTTGTATTAGTACCAGTAGATGTAGTGGTTGTTGTATTAGTATTGTTATTAGTGTTGGTATTGGTATTTGTATTTGTGTTCGTATTGGTATTGGTGTTGGTATTCGTATTTGTTGTAGTCGTAGCCGATGTCGTAGTCATCGAGTTTTGCTCACAATACTGAGAACCAGCAGTACAGTCGCCAGTTTGATCTGCCTGTGCATCATTTACAAACAAAAATATAGCAAGCAATGGTAAATATTTTTTCATATACTTTCTGGATCAAACAAACCTTTTGCAATTAATGTTTGTCTATTAGTAATGTGTTCTTTTTCTATTTCTTCTTTGCTCTGCCCGTAGTATTCAACCGCAAGAAAGTTATCAATTAAAGATTGATTGATATTTGTATCGCCAACATGAAGCTCTCCCAATATACGACCAAACTTTCCTTTCTTGTCTTTTTTGGTTTTGATAATTACATCGCCTTTTTCAAGCGCATCAACTAAAAAACCTTTACTCATTAGTCCTCTAGCCTTTTCATCTTTATCTCTAGTGCGTGATTCTGGTGTATCAATGCCGTACATACGAACTCTTGCCTTATGTAATATAGAAAAACCACAATCAATAACTACATCAACTGTATCACCATCTACAACCCTATCAATTTCACATTTGTATTCGTACATTATCCACCAAAAATAATTGATGCCATTCCAGCAACTAAAGTAATTAAGGTGGCTACTATAAAGTGTTCAATTCTTTTAACACGATTAAGCATTTCAAGCCATCGCTCTGCACAAACGGCTTCATGTTTTTCTATTCGTGTATGCACGTTTGATATTCGAGTATTTAACTCAAACTCAACATCTGAAATATCGTTCATGCTGCTTCTTCAACTTCCCAACAATTAAGATTGGAAGCCACTGTTCGTCTTTCGCCTTCGCCTTTAAATGGGTAAACCATGTGAGACAACCAAGCTGGAAATAAATACAGCTTTCCAACTTCGGGCTGTACTTCAAAACTTTGTGGCGGTCTTAATCGTTCTACATTCATTATTTCGTTGCGACCATAGTTAAAAGCTAGATATCCATCACAAGCACCAGACGATTCGTATTTGTTATACATAGGACTTCCAGCAGCAGGTTGATCCAGTATCTGTTGTGGCACTTTTGTCCAACAAGTCGTTGATATACCCATAATCGTTTTAGTGCCATGATCGTGTATTGGATTGTAATCGCCAGCATAACTGTGTACCGACCACGTTTCGTCTATAGCTACTTGCCGATTCTTTTTAAGACTACTGCCTGTGCTTTTCATAAAATGATTAATGTATTCAGCACCTAAACTGGTTACAAACTTAGCATACTGCCTAACCATTTCGTGTTCTGGGTCCATGTTTAATTGCTCACCATGAGCAATCTGTCCTACCAATGAATGAGCCAATGATTCTTTGTCTGCTTGCTCTCTAAGATCGTCAAGATAAGTATTTAAGTCCTCAACCATGCCGTCAGGCATCCGAGTCTCCAATACGAATACCGAAGGCATTGTCCAGATATTAACTTCAATATCTGTGTCCTCTAAAGGCACTGCCTCTTTGTCAGCCATTTCTAGCTAGAAGGTACTGTAAACGCTTCGTCTGGTACAGGATCGCTAGGCGGATTGGTAATTACTGAATCCACTTGACTAGCAAATACTGCATCCCACTGTGAAGTCGGACACATTGCGGTCAGTGCTGCCAGATTAAACGAACTTTTAGCTGCTTTGGTAAAATCACCATCGGCTGCTACGGCTTGATGACTGAATACAGACTTGTAATAAGTTGCATCGCCTTCGCTGTCGTTCTCGTAAGTCATCTCTAAATCCCATTTTTCAGCCTTGCTTGACTTCACATGGGGAATAGATTTCGTTAATTTTTTTGTTACTGCCATTTTTTATTCCTCGTTATTTGTCACACTTTTCATGTGATTTAGATTTTAATTCCTCAACTTGCGCTGAGAGTTCTTGGACTGCGTTTATTAAGTACCATGTAATATTCTCAGGGTCTACTGTGTAACATCCTGTCGATTCTTGTTTAACAACATCTGGTAGTATTTCCATAATTTCTTGTGCGATAACTCCGAGTTGTATGCCTTCTTTATTTATTGCAGCGTGAGAAGGAAGTTCCTCATCCACTTCTTCTGGTAAGCGATATTCAAAGTTTCTTATACGAATGTCATTAATCTTATCAAGACCCGTCTTGTTGTCTTCGATGTTCTTTTTAATTCTTTCATCAGAAGTTTGTGACCAAGCGGTTGAGTTATTGCCTTGATAAACTCCACCACCATTAGGACTTATAAAGCCAGTGCTAGTGCCTTTCCCAACTGCATTAGCTCCTATTGCAATCTCATGTCCAGAACTGGTGGCAGAACTTGCTTGAGTATCACGACCTAAGAAGGTGTTGCTACTACTTGTAGTAGCGTATGAGCCAGCTTGATGTCCAATAGCCGTATTTCCAGTAGCGGTTGTGACTGCGAGTAAAGCAGAACCTCCAACTCCTGTATTGGTTCCACCTCCTGTGGCTGCTATTAATGCACCATAGCCTACGCCTACGTTGTTTGAGCCTGTGGTCAGTTGGTCAAAGACTTGACTTCCTACTCCCACATTATAGTCTCCAGTTGATAAACGATTGCCAACAGCAGAACCCACGGCTGTGTTGTGCACAGCACCATCGGCTACTTTTAAAGCATTATTACCTATAGCAGTATTTGAATCATCCGTATCGCTTGCGCTTAAAGCCTCATGTCCTATAGCAATATTGTAACTTCCTGTGGTTAGTGCATCACCCGCCAAGCCTCCAACGGCTATGTTCTGTGTTCCTGTGGTGTTTGCTGCTAAAGCTGCTGTTCCTACTGCCACATTGTTTGAAGCTGTAGTATTTTCTTCTAGTGCTTCATAGCCAATAGCTACGTTCGATGACCCTGTGGTATTAGCCCCAAGCGCATCGTAACCCATTGCTGTGTTATAACTGGCTGTTGTATTTGATTTCATTGAATCTTTTCCAACTGCTGTATTTGCTGCACCTGTCGTGTTTGCTGCTAAAGCAGCTTTACCCACTGCTGTGTTATTACCTGCTGTGGTGTTTGCTGCTAAAGAGTTTTTACCGACTGCAACATTACCAGCACCTGTGGTGTTTGCTTCTAATGCGCTGTGTCCAACTCCTACATTATCTGCTGCAGTCGTGTTTGAATATAAGGCATTTTGACCAACTGCGGTATTTTCACTGCCTGTGGTGTTTGCTGTTAAAGAATTATAACCAACGGCTGTGTTGTTATCGGCTGTGGTGTTCGCATCTAAAGAGTACATTCCAATCGCAGTATTGTAGTCTCCTGTCGTATTAGCGCCTAAAGCACTATATCCAAGAGCAGCATTACGACTGCCTGTGGTATTGGCTCCCATAGAATTATAACCTATGGATGAGTTGTAATTACCTGTGGTATTTGCATCCATAGACAAAGAACCCATAGCAGTGTTTTGCTCACCTGTGGTGTTTGCTCCTAAAGCATAGTAACCCAGTACAGTGTTGTCATTAGCAGTTGTTGTTGCTTCTGCTGCTTGATAGCCAACTAGTGTATTTCTTGCACCAGTTGTTATTGCTTTTCCTGCATCAAAACCAATGCCCGTGTTGGCAACACCTGTAGTATTAGCTGATAAAGCCCTTGTACCCACTGCCGTATTATCAGAAACTGTGGTACTAGCGTCTAAGGCTAAGTAACCAACGGCTACGTTTTCATCGCCTGTGGTGTTTGCTGCTAAAGCTGCTGAACCAACGGCAGTGTTGTTTGATGCTGTGGTATTCGCTTCTAATGCAGCATAACCCATCGCCGTATTGCTACTACCTGTAGTACTTGTAGTAAGTGCATTATGTCCTAATGCTGAGTTTGTTTCACCAGTTGTATTAGCATCTAATGATGCAGCACCGACTGCGACATTACTGGCACCTGTGGTATTAGCGTATAAAGCACCACGACCCATTGCTGTATTATTTGAAGCGGTTGTATTTGAACCAAGTGCTGCGTGACCCACTGCCGTATTGTCATCCCCAGTTGTATTAGCCTCTAGTGAGCCTTGTCCAACTGCCGTGTTTTCGGAAGCTGTGGTGTTGGCTTGTAGTGAAGCACGACCTATTGCAACATTGTCTGTGCCTGTGGTGTTTGCGGTTAAAGAATTATAACCTACTGCCGTATTGTTTGAAGCTGTGGTGTTTGCATCACCAGCAAGACCACCTATAAATGTATTTTGTGTGCCTGTGGTGTTTGCTGTACCTGCGTGAAAACCAACTGCTGTGTTATAAGAATCTGTAGAACTTGTAAAATTCTGAACCTCTAACGCTTGAGTGCCTATGGCTACATTTCTATCGCCTAACGTATCAGTAGTTAGAGTATTATACCCCACAGCAACATTTGAATTGCCAGTTGTTAGTGCATCTCCTGATTGTCCACCTATTAAAGTATTTTTTCCTGCTGTGGTTATTGATGCTCCTGCGGCATAGCCGATAGCTGTTGTATATCCAGTACCCCCTGTTATTGCCCCACCAGCGTTGTCTCCAACTGCCACATTATTACTTGCTGTGGTGACTGCATCCATTGCAGAATCACCTATCGCTACGTTATCCGTTCCTGTCGTAATTGATGTACCAAGTGCGCCAGAACCCAGTCCGACATTGCCTGTACCGCCTGTCATATCCAGTACATCGGTTACAGCAGCACCTGCTCCAGCACCATCGGTAACAAGCATCTTGATTCCGCCATTCGGAATGACAACATTTGCGCCTGTGCCTTGAGATATGGTTACTTGATAACCTGCGTTGTTTTGAATTACCCAAGTCTTACTGACTGTGTTCGGTGCGAGAGTTACTGTATTGGTTGCGGTAATCGATCCTGTCAGCGTTAGAGCAAACGCTCTGGCTGCATCAGAAGAACCATCCGCCATTGTAATTGTATGAGTAGTACCAGTAATCGCTTCTGATCCAGTACCCCATGCTTCTGCTATTAATTCTAAGTTTGTATTGGTACTCGTTCCCCAAGTACCTGACTCATCGCCCGTAGCGATCTCTTTAAGTCTTAGATCATTTACATAAGTTGCCATATTCTTTCCTCATAATAAATTAAGCTGCCTCATCTTTCCAGTTTGGCGACTGTGATGGACTAACATTTGAATAAGATGGTGATTGACTTGCTCCAGCATCTGTCCAATTTGGTGTTTGATCTGGAATAACTGGACTCCATACTAATAGTCCACCTACTTCACCTGTTCCATATAATCCTGTAACCGCAATAGTTACATGAATTGTAGCTGTTATATCACCAAGACTGCTTGTCATAGCATCTTGAGTGACAGATATAATATTGTTCGTTTCTAGGGTTAGTGTTCCTAAAGCCGAAGTTCCCGCTAATCCTGTTGGATAAACATTAGCGTCACAAGTAACTGTCTCATCACCTTGAGAAACAGTCGATGCTGTACCGCTAACACCAACAAGAGCTACACCATTTGCAACAACTGTGCCTATTGCACCAGTACCAGCTACTCCTGTTTCACTGACATTAGCATCACCGCTAACTGATTCGCTACCTAAAGCACTTGTGCCAGCTACTCCAGTTACAGAAAGATTAGCTATACCTGTGACAGTTAAACTATTTACTGCTCCTGTACCAGCGACTCCTGTTTCGCTTACATTCGCATCAGCAGAGATGCTTAATGATCCTAGTGCGCTTGTTCCAGCTACTCCTGTTTCTGTAACATTTGCTGTGCCAGTAGCGGTTAAACTGCCAATACCACCTGTAGCCTCAACACCTGTCTCTGCTACATTGGCATCACAACTAACAGTTTCTGTTCCTAACGCAGTAGTTCCCGCAAGCCCCGTAAGGCTTACAGTCATATTGTGAGGCTGACCCCATGCGCCAGAACCCCATGTGGAACGACCCCAACCGACAGCCATTAGCTGTCCTTACGCTATTCTAATAACAGCGTTACTTGCGTCTGCGGTTGGAAAAGATATTGTAAAACTACCTGCTGTACTTGTTTTGTCTCCACCAAAATCAAAAACGGCAACTGCTGGATCGCCAGTAGC
>Ga0080013_1004803_pt1 | contig 13043 bp, 31 predicted proteins | sample ETNvirenome_6_85_FD_69236 | JGI IMG/M metagenome (GOLD analysis project Ga0080013, IMG submission 69236) | Marine viral communities from the Pacific Ocean - ETNP_6_85 (SPADES assembly) (version 2) | ecosystem: Environmental > Aquatic > Marine > Oceanic | place: Pacific Ocean | collected 2013-06-19 | reverse complement strand
GTGGTATAATAGTATTGTAAGGAAGGAAGGAATGGTTCTTTCTACCACGGAGGTTTTTTATGGCACGAACAAATGATTTCAAACGAGCGGAGCTTCTCAAACAACGGGTTGAGGAATATGATGCTGCCGGTTTATCTGGTCATCGTAATGCCAAGTTCGCACAGGACATGATTGATCGCACCCAATTAGGAAGAGGCTTTACGGCTGGTCAACGTAAGTGGGTTGAATCTATTATTAACGAACCAATCCCCACTGCAAGAGATCAGGCTCTTTATGACCAGATTCTTAGCGCCTCCGAAACAAAAGGGCTTAAGCGACGCAGCAAGGAGATTCTTCTTGAGTTTAGCATCAAGGCGTTTAACGGCTGGAGCTTTTCAGAAAAGCAAAATGCATTTTTGACTAGTCTCTTAGAGGAGGCTGGTGAGGTTTCACTAAACGGACCATGGTTGCCATCACCTGAACAGATTACCGACCTTCATACGTGCATGAAGTTGTCTAGAAGGTATCACCACAGCGGGTACCTTTCATCTCACCCGGGCCTTCAAAAGGCGCTCATTGTTACTGAACACTTTCTTGGATGGACCGAAAAGTATGGCAATGATGCTGGGTCTGTAACTGAAAGTGGGCTTAGCGAATGGCATGTAAATAAGGTTCTTAAGCAATTCAAGACTCCTCTTGCTGAGTTAGCTTCGCCAAAGCATCCGGCCGGTGAGACCCGCTATATTAAAACCATGGGTCCGGATATGTTTATGATCCACCATATCGCACTTATCATTGATGATCCAACTGTCAGTGACAAGGGGCAAATCGTATACCCAGTTATCGTTAACGGTGGTTTGGAACATGTCCTAGGAGAAGCCCTTAAGAAAAGGGGACCACGGAGTATGAGAAGTTGAAGCAAATATGTCTTAGTGTTGATCAATGCAGCAGCCTAGGTCTTTCATTCTGGGAGCCTTGTGACCCCCTCTGGGTTCCTGCAAATATGATCATGGATAGTAAACGGTCGCGCATGCGCAGGCCTCATAAGGGCTTCCTAGAGCCTCTAGGCGATTCGCCAATACTTATATTTAGAAACAAAATGGATATGCCCGGGTGGTTTAATGTTGTTAGTTAGAGTTATTAGAAAAGTAGGCAATGCTATATTACATTTACTTGACATATGGAAGAAAGTGTCATGAAGCTAAAAGTAAAAGTTGGTGATCTAGTGCGATGCCTTGGAGGCATTGAGGGTCCCCCTGATTGTGTCGGTACCGGTTTGGTTCTGGAAGAGGTTCATGATAAGCACGTACATATGGTACCGGCCAGAAGATTCGAGGTGAAATGGGCAAAATCATCAAAGCCGTGGAAAATGTATGAGGAAGATCTAGAGGTTATTCATCGCGAAAATGAGTTAACTAGTTGATAGACCTGAGTGTAGATTTTTGGTTTTTGTGGTATAATAATACCATAAGAAGGAGGCTTGGTGGCTAGGCGAAAAAAGAAAAAGATCCAGCAGGATCCCAACGCATCTATTATCACTGAGAAATGTGGTGATTGGAAGAAGAAGGACAAGGCATGGTTCAAGGCATTCGATGGTGAATGGCATTACGGACAGATCATGTATTTCGTCGAAGAGCCTAAGAGCGAAAAGAAGTGGGTAACATTTTGGGATGCAGTTGACCCTCGATATCGATCAAGTTGGGTCAGCGAAATTTATACTGAGTGCCCTGATGAGAAAGTACGGAATAAAATTCTTCGAAAGATTTCAAGGAAGTGAGGTAAAATATGGAAAACTATTACGATCGTGGATTTTCCCGCTCAACAGTAGCGGCAATCAATTGGGCTCAGGCCCTCTCCACAAACTTTTTTGCCTTAATGATTATGTGGGCATTGGGAGTAATTTAATGAACATCAAACAAGGAGGAATAATGCTAAACACTACAACTGTCACAACCGATGAGGAGAAAGATTATCTCCATAATAAGTTTCGTCATTTGGTTGCAAAAATTACGAGTAAGATGACGACTCGTGATGATAAAAAGAAGATGTGGCGTTATTTGAAGAAGGAGTGGAATGACGAGCTTAATGAAATGATGGGTGTTGATGCTGAGTGGGGTGTTCCTGCTGGTCAACTCTTCAGCTTCGATCTTGATTCACGCCGTAAGCTGGTACTTCTTAACTACACACAGTCAGCACATAATGTTCTTCACGAGCTAGGAGAAGGTGCTGGATGGACAACGGCACTTCGGTTGATGCGAGGGCTAGTATTTGCTTACGAGCGTGCAGGAGATCCTAACGGTGTGCGAATGGTATCACGTAGCTTCCGGAAGTTCTTCAACACTGGTGAGGTACCTGACTCTACATGGTCTTCATTGATCGAAGATGCCGGTGATAAACCTGTCATTGTTCGTGCAAAGGAAGACGGTGCAATGCTTCAATATTTCATGCATAATGGAAAGCTATGTGCAACAACACGTGGGCGTATTGAGACACAATATGTTGATTGTGCCCTCGGCATGTTCTCTATTGAGGACTTTAACAATGCTAAGCACCGCGCATCGCAACATGGTATTGACTTAATGACTGTAGTCGTTGAGCTTGTCCATCCGATCAGTAAGGTTCATGTCGATTATGATGGCGAGGAAAGTGCTTATCTCCTCGCAGCGTACGACCACAACGGCAACGAAGCCCCGGCAGACGTCCTTGAGTATATTGCTTTAAAGGTTGTGGAGGGTGGCAACACACGTATCCGTATGCCAAATGCAATGCGGATGACGCTGAACGATCTTAAGAGTGAAATTAATGATCGTACCATTGAAAATCGTGAAGGTTGGGTTGCGTTTGTTGGTGACGGACCAAAGCGCCGGCGTGTTAAGTTCAAGTATGTTACACACATCGGTGACATGGTAAAGTCAAAGCTTAGCTACAAATATATTATGAACTGTCTTCGTAAGGAGCGTGCCAACCGTATGCTTGATACATTGCCGGAAGAGATTCGTGATGTGGCATACAATATGCTGGCACGAGTTGAGAAGATTGCCGCTGAGTCTCCTTCATATAAGGCGCTATACATTCTTCATAACGAGAATGAGGGTGGTCGTGACTATTTCAGGCAAGTATGTCGTGACTATTATCGATACCGCAACCCGCCGTCAGAAGCTAAGCCTATCCCACTTCAAATCTTTGCGGCTTGAAACGAGTGCAAAACCTCTCTCCTTGTGGTATAATAGTAATGTAAGGAGGGAGGTTATCCTATGAATCGTTCAATTATCAGAAAAGCTTATCGTAACGCAATCCTTGAAGTCTTCGGGTGCGGAGACAAGGAGCTCGACGCCCAACTAATCAAGGCTGTGAAGGAAGATATTCACTTAGGTGACAGGGCACCAGGTCAATGGAGTCCGCACTCCATCTTGGAAATCTATTGCGAAAATGGTATTCCCAACGCAACCGACATTCATGAATGGGGTCCAGAGCCGGATTGGGGAATTCCCGAAGGTGGATGCCATTACAACTCCGATAGCTGGTGTAAGGTGGATCGCATTGTTAATCTGCTCCTCGAGCCGGTTTACGGGGTAAAGGTTTATCATGAGCCATGGAACGGCGCTGTTCTCAACATCCACTACTCATAGGAAGCATCATGCAACGTAAGATTGTTCTTCCATACTCTATGCTACAAGAAGTCGAGCAAACACTCGCGGCTGGCAATAAGATCGCTGCAATTAAGCTCGCGCGCGCACATGGCAAGGCATATCCAGCCAACGAAGAGACTTATCCAAACAATCCTCATCGTGTTGGACTGAAGGAGGCAAAGGAAGCCATTGAGCATCGATTTCAGCCGGATATAAAACATGAGGCACCCTGTGCTGTCTTTGGTGCGGGATTTAAGGTTAAAAAGTTTTTGATCGAGGTCGCCGGCGAAGGAGAGGTCGAAATGAACCTTGAAGAGATGCAAATGCGTTTTCTTCAAGAACTTAACACTTTAGGATTGCCCACGGTGCAGCATCTCCTTGAATTAACTGAATATATCAACGAGTGGCAGCGATAAGTTTACGAACAGCAGTTTTTGGAGGATATTTATTTATGGAAAAAATGGAAGACTACCTAGCCGATGACGATTTGATTTCTGAGGTGCTTAATGCAATGACACCTCTTGAACGTGCTGCGCATAATGCCATGACCGCGGCATACATGATAGGACACTATGGAACGATTGCCGAGGTGGTTAAACAAGTCGAAGAAGTCGAGGCACTTCGCGATACAATGGATCTTAAAGAGCGTGCACTACTTCCTTTAGCAGAGGCAGCACTATACCAACTTATTTGCGAATTACCCACTCATGGGGATGCTTGAGTGCAAATTTTCTCCTTTTGTGGTATAATAGTATTGTAAGGAAGGAAAGAACACATGGCTTATGACCGACGACAAAAGATGCTGGCCCTCGCTAAGCAACAAATGCGTGAGAACGACATTGAATATACACCCCCAAAGAAGGAGCGTGTCTGTGAAACTGATGAGTTCCAAGAAGGCTATCGGTCAGCGTGGAAGACACAACAGAATCAAAAGCGTCGTATGGCACGAAATGTGGCTAACCAAATTCAAAATGATCTTTGGCGGGATCGCAAAGAGCGCGGTACTGATCATCGAGGTCGTGACTGGGTATCAATGCCTGAAGGCACATTGATTAGATTTATCGATGCCGCTAGCGGTAAGCTTATGACCGACAATGGCCTTAGGCATCAGCGAATAGAAAAGGATACACTAGCCACTGTTATCAAAGAGTATGAGACAGAAGGCAAGCGGTGGGTTGATGTCTTGGTCGGTGCCCAGGTTATGACCGTTACGAAGTCTCGGGTCATCGAAGTCTGATATGAAGGTCGAGGACCTCAAGCCGGGAATGTTGGTTCAACCTGTACAAGGAATGGTGTGGGTGCTTCGTCCATCGAAGATCATGCAAAGCACATTATGTGTTGAGTCAGATAATAGAAGTCATTGGTTTGGGCATTCAAAACCGCCGGTGATAATTGGTAATGATCCAGTAATGTATCTTTATTCAATGCCATACGCTGAAAGGACCAGGAAAAATGCCTCACAGTGGGGTGCAAGAATTGTTATGTGTAAAGGCACGATGATGTCAATTGATAGTTACGCATGGCGTCGTATAGAGATGGTGGCGGAAGTATAAGATGGACGCTCCAGGTAAAGGTAACGCAGTTATAGTTTGGCTCCTTATTTCAATATTTGTTACTGTTCTTATTGCTTCATGTGTAGGGGCAATGCTAGTATATTAATGATGGTAGTTGAGTGCAAAAATTCCTCTTTTATGGTATAATATAAATGTAAGGAGGAAATGAACTTGACTTTGGATTTTAAAGATTATCCCTTCGTTCCGGACAGCGTTCGGTTCGGTTGCGGGTATAGCGAAACTGACGGGGGCGTAGAGGTTCCCATATCGATGTTCGGTGGCGAGGTTCCAGGAACCATTGATGTTATCGATCACACAGGTCGAGAGGTTGAGTATAAATTCTATTCCACCTTGGTTAACGGTAACGATGAATTGATCGGTTGGTCCTATTTTGAAGATGCCGTGGATGTTCCCGCGGTTAATCTCGTTCTGGTTCCCGAAGATTGTTAGGAGATATTAAAATGGAAAAAGGTGATCTTGTTCGGCGCATGGTGGACACACCTGATAAGTGTGACTGGACTGTGTTAGGCCTCACGAACCGTTCCGCATTGATTCAATGTACCGAAACAGGCACGGAGTATTGGTGCCCTATTGATGACGTCATGCCGGTGGATAAGTTATGAAAGTCGGTGATTTGATAAGGCTCCATAGTTCTCCTCGCCGGTGTGGCGATTGTGCAGGTAAGCCTGGAATTATCATTGATATAGATAAGCATGACAATCCAGTGGTTAACGTCGGCGGGACAGTTAAGTCCTTTCACATAACACAGATTGAAGAGGTGATCAGTGAAGGTCGGTGATTTGGTAAAGTTTAAAGGTGAAGACGAAAACGACGTCAACTGTGCCAAGGGTCTTCTCGTTGAAATGCGTACCACAATAGCCGGTACGCACGGAGTCATGTGGGATTTCCTAAATGGTCAGATTGGCTGGCAACGGAAATACGAAATTGAGGTGATCAGTGAAGGTCGGTGATTTAATACAGATTACAGAGCCTCGATCTATGGGCGGTCGTCCTATGGGTGCAATTGGTCTCGTACTAGAAAAGTACCCGATCTCCAATTCTTGGGCTACACATGAGACATGCAAATGGCGAATTTGGTGGATGTCTGATACCTCAGTTTCATGGTGTAAAGGTGTGGAGGTTCTAAATGAAAGTCGGTGAGCTTGTATGGTTTCATTGTGATGCGGAACAGTATGCGTCTCGCCTAGGTTTGCTGGTTGGTGTGCATGATAACGAAGCAGATGCCACAATTCCAGCATATAGAGACAACCCTAGAAAAGTAGCTGAGGTTCTTTACAGGGGGGCGATCCACACAGACTGGCATGCAAAACTTAAACGCGGTAATGACGGAGGCAAATGATGAAACCCGGTGACCTAGTAAATTTTCACACCGATGCGTGGGTATTTGAACGTGCCAATGATCGCTATCAGAATCCCGGAATCGTTTTAAGAAAGCTACGTGGCAAAGACGCAAGCGAAGTATTATGGGCAGATGGCCGCATCACAAAAGAACACTTTTCATATCTCAGGTTGGTTAATAATGATACCCAAGCCAGGTGATCTATTATGGCAACGCTGTCTCCCCGGGGGTATATGCTTGTTTATTCGAAACATTGGTCACGATGTCCATTGGCTGGAGGGTGATTGGGATGGAACACCTGAACCTGAGACATATGAGGTCTTACACCCTACATTGGGTTGTATAGAGGAGCCTGAGTATTACTTCGAGACCTTAGACACCGCGATTGAAGACTCTTATAGGAAAAGCATATGAAACGTAAAACACTTTTTATTAGGGTCGGTGATGTATATTGGCTACAACGACCATCATCAATGTTCAGTGGATGGGCACGCTCCTTATGGTTCAAACGAAGTATGGGTGTAGAGAAGGTCCATATTGCGAGTAATGATTTTTGGCAAGTACTAAAGAGCAAACATAACATTTTTACATGCAGTGAAGAAAACGGGACTATTGTTATTCATCCGCTAGAAGAAACAGGGAGATAGAAGCTGAAGTTATTTTCTCACTATTTATTAGTAGGAGGAAATTATGGAAGTAGGGAATTGGTTTTTATTTGTGGCTGGAAGAACCCATCCGGAGGGGTGGTTTAAGTGGGGTGATTGTGGTGTTGGAATGACGTCATATGGTCCTGGAATCAAAGATTGTATGCATGGTATTCTTTATGTGGTACCGAGTTGGTGCATTCCTTTTGTTCCGGAGTCTATCAATCAACCGGAATTAATTAAGAAAAATATTCTGAGATACTACAATCCTTGTGTGCCAATATTATCACGTAAATCCACGACTGCAGCACATGTCCAATGGGAAGAAGATACAGAGATTATTATGACAATGAATCTAGATCTATGATTTCACATGCATTTCAAGACCTGATCGCTAAATTCGGCTATGAGCTTGAGTGCAAATAGCTCCTACCTGTGGTATAATAGTATTGTAAGGAAGGAAGGAATGACACAAAGACATATCATCATTGGCGATGTTCATGGCATGAGCGAGGAACTTTCTGCGCTGTTGGCAGGCATCCAGCCCACCAGCGAAGACACCATCGTCTTTGTTGGCGATTTGGTTGACAAAGGTCCAGACTCCGCAGGCGTTGTGCGCATGGTTAGAGAAATGGCAGAGACTTCGAGCTTCGACGTAATTGTTGTCGAGGGTAATCACGAAGAAAAACACCGGAGATTCCGTAGAAACCTGACTGTACGGCCAAAGGTAGCTCATGAACAAGCTAAGAATGATGAGGAGCTTGCTAAGATTACTGAGTTATTGGGTCCCAAAGATGTGGCGTTCCTTGAATCATCAGTGACATTTTATAAGATTCCAGATCATGATGCTATCATTGTTCATGGTGGTATCCCAGGAAATATGAAAAGTTTCCCTCCGGATATTGACGAATCGCAGATGTCATCCAGTCAGCGTAAGAAGCTTGGGCTTGACAGGGTTCAGAGAACGCGATACATTTCCGCTAAGACTGGATCACCTATACACGTTGCTGATCAGACTCCAGCTGATCCATTTTGGGCTGACGTATATGATGGTCGCTTTGGGCATATCATCTTTGGTCATCAACCTTTTATGACTGGTGTAAAGGAGTTTCCTTTTGCAACTGGGATCGATACCGGCGCCGTTCATGGCGGGGAGCTAACTGCAATGATCATCGAGTCGTCTGGGGAAAGGTCTTTCGTTAGCGTCCCCGGCCGCTTGATGGCCGAACGTTTTAAGGCAAAATATAGTGAACAATCTGCATAATGGGATTATGATGGTACATATGAAAGCAACATCAACCGCAGCCAATAACATGAAGAAATCTGGGATTGAAGAATTTGAGCCAGGTGATATTGTGCAATGGGCACATGAACAAAAAGGACGCGCTGTTATTGCTTATGGTGAAGTCACCTCGGTAATGCGTAAAAACATGTGGGTTAATCTGTTGGGAAAGGAGTGGAAAGTGCCGCTTCAAGAAGCAAACCTTATTCATCGACCGGTATCTCAAGAAACTACCAAGGAGTAAAGTTGAAATTCTTATGCCTGGATGGTGGAATCGGTATACACACAAGACTTAAAATCTTGCGCTCCCAGAGCTTACGGGTTCGAGTCCCGTTCCAGGTACCACACACGCCTTTAGCTCAGTTGGATAGAGCATCGGCCTTCTAAGCCGAGGGTCGTAGGTTCAAGTCCTACAAGGCGTATCATTTGGAGACATCACATAGAACCTAAGGAAAACAAAGTTATACTCACTGTTTCAAGCGCTCTACAGAATCCCGGGACTTTCGGGGCTGTAGCTCAGGGGTTAGAGCGCTGTTCTTATAAAGCAGATGTCGCGGGTTCAATTCTCGCCAGCCCTACTTCGGGGTCAATAGCTCAATGGTAGAGCACCGGCCTTTTAAGCCGTAGGCTCTGGGTTCAAATCCCAGTTGACCCATTGCGCACAATTTAATAACAAAGAGAGGAAAAAAATGAGTTGGTTTAAACACCACGATATTGATTACGCTGATATTTTAATGATGGGAATTGCAATTATTTGTGGTGTTCCTGCATTGGTTCTTGCTGGATACGGTGTGTACTCAACCGTAGCCAATGTTAGCACTAGCATTATTGCTAGTTTGATTTGAGAGTACAAGAAAGACAAGAGAATACCTTTGGGCATGCAGAGGATAAAGTAAGCCTGGCTTCTAGGAAAGCAAGCAGTAGAAAAATTAGTCAGTTTCTTCTGTTAACAGGAAGGTGAACAAGGTCATGTCGCCTTAAGTAACCTGACAAAGCAGGTGGTTTTGCGATCACCTGCTTTTCTATATTGAAATGTGCTATCGTGGATGATATTTATCTAAACGTGGAGTGATATCGGAATGAAGATTACGAAAAGAAAGCTTAGACAGATCATTCGTGAAGAATACGCAGTGATTGATTATGAGACAACTGATGAGGTTGAAGCAGTAGAGGATGCATGGGCTGGCGGCGAGAATTTAAGCTTGGATATTGATCACCCAAAGTCTGTTGGTAGCGAAGAGACAACAGTCGCACCGGAGATCCTAAGTGTAACTGAAGGTGAGCTTAGAGATGTTATCCGCACTGCCTTATACAATGAAACCGCACGCTTTCCCGGTGGCCCGGAGGAGGATATTAAAGACGCACTTGGAATGCTTGCAGAAGCACCCGATCCCGATGGGATCATTTATTATGTAATTGGTCGCCTAAAAGAGGCACTGAGAAAACTAGGAATAAAGGAACTATAGAGAATGGCAAAGGCCAAGAATACAGGGTGGGCACCAAAGAGTCACCCTAAAAAGACATCAATTGGACAAGGCAGAAATACTAAGTTTAAGAGCTTGGGTTCTGGAAATGCACCCCCAAAAGGGTACAGAAAGAAATATAGAGGACAAGGGAAAGGATAATGAATATGTTTAAAGGAGCACTAGATAGAGGGCTGGAGAAGGTCGTATCACGTAAGCTTTTGGTGTGGGCAACCGCGACCGGCTTGGCAGCATACGGATTTCTAACAAGTGGTGATTGGGTTATGATTTCAGCACTATATCTAGGTGGCCAAGCTGTTATTGATGCAGTTGTTAAATTAAAGGGTGCCTAAATGAAGTTTGAGCTGGACATTAAGACCACACTAACAATTGGAGGCATAATTGCTTTACTTGGTGGTTTTTATTATTCGACCCAATATCGCCTAACGTCCTTAGAGGAAAAGGTGGAACAAACATCAGAGCAGCTCAATATTCAAAATGGAGAATTAATACAGATCCAAAAACAGCTTAAGCCTAAAAAGAAGGCTACAAAGGCTACGGAATGAGAGCACTTGGCTTCCTATTGGCATTGTTCTTTGCTACCCCTACCATGGCACAGGATAAGGATTCGGGTGATGATAGAAAAATCATTTACAAACAGCGCACCGAGATCGATTTTGAAAGTGTCGATGTCACTGGCGCTCTCATTAAGCCTGCTGGTGCTCTTATAATTACTCGAAAAAAGGCAACCTTCCCTCCACTCATTAAATTACGAGAGGATTGGAATGACGAGATGAAAAAAACTATCAAGAAGGTACAATGAAAAAAAGTCTATTATCTTTATTAGCTTTAATGGGTTGCTCTGAACAAGGGTTCATTCCTGGTCATGGTATCGATGATGGCTTTGGTCCGGACATCGAAGTTTCTCCAGCGAAACTCGAATATGGTACACTCTCAATTAATGACACTGAGGTTAAGTCTTTTACTGTTACAAATGTAGGGACTGAAGAACTTATTGTCGATAGTATGATTCTAAATGGTGCATCATTTACTTTTGTAAATGACGCTGTTTCATTCTCACTTCCTCCAGATGGATGGAATGAATTTGATGTTGTCTTCTCAGCCATGGCAGCATATGAAAATTATGGAGACATCACTGTATTTTCTAATGATGTTGACGATCCAACAGAGACTGTTACCCTTGTTGGAACCGGCGCAGTCCCTGAGTTATCTATCTATCCCAACCCTTACAACTTCGGCATTGACTATGTTGGCTGTGGTTATGAAAACCTATTCATTCTCGCCAATGTTGGAACCGAAGACTTGATTATTGATAGCATCACTTATGAAGATCCAGAGAACCAACTATCACTACAAGAAGTAACGGCACCTATGCCAATTACTCTTGAGCCCACATCTACCTTCGATCTCTGGATTGACTTTATGCCTACGAAGGAAGTCGGCACACAAGGCGTCTTGACTATTGAATCAAATGATCCCCTAGGAACAGCAGAGGGTTACCAGACAGCGATGGGCGTTTATGCTGACTGGATCACTGACTTATTTGAGATTCCTGTTGATCCCCCCGTCGACATCATCTTCGCTATTGATCGCTCTTGCTCTATGAATGACGACGCAATGAGCCTAGCAAATAACTTCTCAAGCTTTATTGGTGCCATTGACAAATATACAAGCGGGTGGAAGATAGGGGTTGTAACGGGAGATAGTGGATGCTATAATACCGTTATTGAAAGTACAACACCAAACTATGAAAACCTATTTAGTAGTGCTGTGATGGTAAACAATAAGGGCTTCTACACAGAGATGCTCCTTACTCTTGTAAAGAATGCTCTACAGGCAGAGTCAAGCTGTAATGCTGGCTTCTCTCGTCCAGGAGCAATCACACATGCTATTATGGTTTCAGATGAGCCAGAGCAATCACCAGGCTCTTGGTCTTCTCTTGTTACAAACATGCAAGCTTTGGTCGCAGATCCGAAGATGCTGAAGCTTTCGGCTATTGCCGGCGACTATCCAGCGGGTTGTGGAACAGCTGATCCTGGAACCGGCTATTACGAAGCTACAATGGCTACTGGCGGAGAGTTCCTCTCTATCTGCTCCAACTGGTCAAAGAATGTTGAAGTGCTTGCACAAGCATCCTTAGAGGGCTTACTTGACTTTGAGTTATCAGAGACTCCAGCGCCAGACAGCATTGTCGTTAAGGTGGATGGAGCAACTTGGTTAGCAGATTGGCATTACGATGCCGGAACAAATAGCATCGTTTTTGATATAGAGGTTACGCAAGGTGCTTCTGTTGAAGTCGAATACGGAAAATTGGTGGAGTGCGATTAAAATGAAAATCACAAGACGACAACTTAGAAGAATCATTAAGGAAGAGCTTTCCTCGGTAAATGAAGGTGAAATTGCCGATTTAAAGTATGCATCACGGGATCCCGCATATGGCATTAACCCAAGCCAACTGGCGCAGATAGAGGGTGCGCAAGGAATATCATTTGATTGGGACAGCTCAGGCCTTTCCATGATAATGAGCGTTAACGGAAAAGAAGCTACATCATTTTCGACACAAAGGGACGTGAGAGACTTAATTAAACAATTAGAGGACCTCTTAGCAGGACCGATGAGGACGACAGGATGAAAATTACAAAGAGACAATTAAGAAAAATCATCAAGGAAGAGAAATCCAAGTTGGTTTTAGAGATGAAGGCGGACGGAACTATTTCTGATGATGAAGGAGATAATGAAGATCAGTTAGTGTATGATGTAATGCACGAGCTAGGAGGTCTTATTACTCGAGTTCTGGACGAAGCAGAGCGTATCGGTGGTCCATTTCGTTCGCCTGGAATAAAGTCTAGACTATTCAAGGCCATGGCCGATGAGATCCATAAAGCAAGATAATGAAGATCACCACACGTCAACTCAGAAGAATCATCAGGGAGTCTCTGACTTTGGATATTGACGTGGGTGATGTTGTTCTTACAGGAAAATTCAAAAACAGAAGAACGGTCGTAAAAGAAATAGGCAAGGATGAATACGGGCACCCGACCATCAATGGTAAATCTATCTTAAAATTTAAAATAGAAAAGCTTTTGCCAAAAGATAAGCAGAGCAAGAAAAC
>Ga0080013_1004802_pt1 | contig 13045 bp, 14 predicted proteins | sample ETNvirenome_6_85_FD_69236 | JGI IMG/M metagenome (GOLD analysis project Ga0080013, IMG submission 69236) | Marine viral communities from the Pacific Ocean - ETNP_6_85 (SPADES assembly) (version 2) | ecosystem: Environmental > Aquatic > Marine > Oceanic | place: Pacific Ocean | collected 2013-06-19 | reverse complement strand
TCCGCTGTTCGAGATGAGAGTGCGACCTACCTATAGTAATGCTTCAATATACAACACCTAATAAAAGAGACAACATGCCCAAAGACCCAAACTACATTGCCAAACTAGAAAAGGCCATAACGCAAAAGTATGGCGAAGAAACCATCAACAATCCTCGCCGTTTTTGGTCCGAGGACAAAGAAAAAGAATACATCCAACAGTCTCTAAAAGAGCGACAGAAGTTCGCCAAATTGTCAGAGACCCAGGACAAAGTGGAAGAAGACGGATTTTTAATAAATAAAAAACTACTTACTAGAGACCATAATAGGACTTGTCCTGTTTGTCGTAAATATTCTTTTCGTTCCCAAGACGATCTGTATATGAATAAGTTTGAAGCTTGCTACAAGTGCTATATACGATGGGTCGAAGGAAGAGAAGAAAACTGGAAATCCGGATGGAGACCTAATAAGGAACAATAACATGGCTACAGTATACGAAATAATTCAAGGAATCAATCAAGCGGCTGCAAACGGCGCTTGGGATGGCGCTCATTCGGCGGACTTGGCAGCGGACGGCAAAGCCCGTACTGCAGGACTAAAGCGCGAAGAGGGTCATTTTATTAATGACCGCCGGGTCATGGATGGCTTTCAGGTTAAGTTTATGGGTCCCCTCATGCGGCTCACCTATCAGTCCGAAACTCTCATCAAGGATGTGAAGAAGAACGATTTTGAAGACACCGTTGTTAGCCAACTAAAGGAAATTGTTAAGTTTCTTAAGAAAGAATATAAAGCTATCACCGGCGAGACTCTTACCTTAACCCTCGAAGGTGAGCATCACATCTTGGTACAGCGAATGTCTAATTACCGGACTGATGTTCAGGCACATTGCGATTATCGTATCGGTGGACTTAAGGCTGTCGACGATCTTCAGAAGGATGCAAAGAAAAGGGATCTCGATACAGCTGTGAAGGATTGGTTAGCCCAGGGTCCCAAGAACAAGCGCCCCAAGAACGACACGCGCAAAGGTAAGTAGCGGATGTTATGGGGAATGCGCTAACAAAGCAAGAGATATTAAAAGAGATCGTCAAAGCCGGCAAAGATCCGGTTTACTTTACAATAAACTATTGTCGCATTTCCCACCCTCAAAAAGGACTAATCCCCTTTAAGGCGTACGACTATCAGCAAGAAATGCTGAGAGATTTTAATGATTATCGTTTCAATATAATCCTTAAGGCTCGACAGCTAGGAATATCTACCATTTCAGCTGCTTATATTGCATGGCTGATGCTTTTTCACCGCGACAAGAACATACTTGTTGTCGCCACAAAACTCCAAACCGCCACCAACCTAGTTAAAAAAGTAAAAGCCATCATCAAGAATCTTCCGGATTGGATGAGAATTAGCGATATCGAGATTGATAACCGCACGTCTTTCGAGCTAAAGAATGGATCTCAGATTAAAGGTTCTTCCACGTCAGGAGATGCCGGACGTTCGGAAGCCTTGTCATTGTTGGTAATTGATGAGGCCGCCCACGTCGAAAAGCTTGGCGAACTCTGGACCGCACTGTATCCCACCCTCTCTACTGGTGGTCGTTGTATAGCCCTTTCTACTCCCAATGGCGTGGGCAACTGGTTCCATCAGAACTGCGTCGAAGCCGAAGCCGGCACAAACGCATTCAATATGACCACGCTCCTGTGGGATGTCCACCCGGACCGTGACAAAACCTGGTTTGAAAAAGAAACCAAGAATATGTCTAAGCGACAGATTGCACAGGAGCTAGAGTGCAACTTCAATGTTTCGGGCGAGACCGTCGTTCACCCAGACGATATTCAATGGTATTTGGAGAGAGTGGTAAGTCCCGAATATCGCACCGGTTTTGACCGCAACTATTGGATTTGGAAGAAGTATGACCCCGCAAAGCCATATCTTATTGTAGCCGACGTCGCCCGCGGCGACGGAAAAGATAACAGCGCTTTTCACATAATGGAGCTGGAATCCATGGAAGTTGTGGCTGAATATGTAGGGAAGCCTACTCCCGACGAGTTCGCCGATATCTTGTATAACGTTGCATCTGAATATGGTAACCCCATGTTGGTTATAGAAAACAACAACATAGGCTATGCTGTACTTAAAAAGTTGTTGGATAAAGAGTATCATAACCTATATCATTCACGAAAGGGCGATCATCAATACGTGGACCCAGTTGCAGCCCAATGGCAATCGAATGTCATTCCTGGCTTTACCACCTCTTCAAAAACACGGCCATTGATTGTGGCGAAGATGGAAGAGTTTATGAGAAACAAACTAATTAAGATTAACTCATCGCGGTTATTATCAGAAATGAAAACATTTATTTGGAAAGCGGGACGACCACAAGCAATGCGCAGCTATAACGATGATTTGGTGATGTCGTTTGCAATTGGTTGCTGGGTAAGAGACACTGTGATTGTAGAAAGTCAAAAAAATATAGAATTTGATAAGCAGATGTTGTCATCGATTTCCACATCCAAGACAAGCATTTCGACCACGATACCAGGAATGCAGGGGCATAAAATGACTAAAGAGAATCAGCGCACTATAGAAGGTGTTGCATTTAATGAGCAATACATTGCTTTGATAAAGGGATAAGAAATGGCCAGAAACGATAAGAATTTGAGAAATCCCGCATCGCCTCTGTTTAAGAGGTTGACCAGGCTGCTATCTGGTCCGCTGGTCAATTACCAACAGCAGCAAGTCCGACAGGACCGCCGTAGTAATTTAGATAAATATCGGTTCCGTTTCCGCTCAATGAGTGGACAGGAGTTCAAGCGCGCCGATAACAATATGGGTCAGAGTTTCAACATGATGACCTCAGCCGCCTTCCGCAGCCAGAACCGAGCCGAACGCTATATCGATTTTGAACAGATGGAATATATGCCAGAGATTGCGTCCGCAATAGATATTTATGCAGATGAGATGACAACTTCAAATTCGTTTGAACCTCTATTAAATGTCAAGTGTACCAACCTTGAAATTAAAACAATTCTACATTCTTTATATTATGATGTATTGAATATTGAGTTTAATGCATTCGGCTGGGCCCGTTCGATGTGTAAGTATGGCGACTTTTTTCTATATCTAGACATCGATGATGAGATGGGAGTCACCTCGGTCATTGGAATGCCCAACAATGAAGTGGAACGGCTAGAAGGACAAGATCCCACAAACCCAAATTATATACAGTATCAGTGGAACAGCGCCGGTATGACGTTCGAGAACTGGCAGGTCGCACACTTCAGAATTTTGGGTAACGACCGACACGCGCCCTATGGCACCTCGGTTCTCGATCCTGCGCGCCGAATCTGGCGCCAGTTATGTTTACTGGAAGATGCAATGATCGCCTACCGGGTCGTCCGCGCACCTGAACGACGGATTTTTAAAATTGATGTTGGCAATATCCCACCCCAGGATGTAGCCCAATATATGGAAAAAGTTAAAACCGAGATGAAGCGCAACCAGCTGGTGGACGCCAACACAGGACGCGTGGACCTTCGCTATAATCCTTTATCACTTGAAGAAGACTACTTCATTCCGATGCGCGGTGGTGTTGGTTCCGATATTACTTCTCTCCCGGGTGCCGCAAGTCTTAATGATATTGATGATGTCAAATATATGAGAGATAAATTATTTGCTGCTATTAAAGTACCGCAGGCTTATCTGACAAACCTGGAGGGCGCAGACGAAGATAAGACTACTTTGGCCCAGAAGGATATCCGCTTTGCGCGCACAATCCAGCGACTCCAGCGCGCTGTGGTAGCAGAACTAGAGAAGATTGGCGTGGTTCATCTTTATACGCTAGGCTTCCGCGGCGAAGATTTAATTAATTTTGATTTAGAACTCAACAATCCGTCTCGTCTCGCAGAACTCCAGCAGCTAGAATACATGCGTACTAAATTTGATGTCGCAAATGCTGTTCCTGAAGGTACATACAGCAAGCGTTGGGTGGGACATAATATTCTCGGACTCTCTGATGATGAGTTCCTGCGAAATCAGCGCGAGTCTTTTTATGATCGTAAGTACCAGCAGGCTCTGGAGGCAGTTACCGAACAGGGCGCAGAAGAAGCCCTCGGCGGCGACTTAGGCGGAGACCTAGGCGGCGACCTAGGCGGCGACGATCTCGGCGGTGATCTCGGCGGCGATCTCGGCGGCGACGATCTCGGTGGCGAAGCCCCAGCAGCTGAAGAATCCCCCTTATTGGCAGCTCCGGGCCGTCGCGACGATATGAAAGAATCAGGTGATGATGTACACGACTATGCCAAAGGCTCTTATAAAACTGTAGCTCGCCGCGGCGGCGATCAGCGGCGTTCTGGTAGAAGTGGACCAAACAGCAAAACTATCAAAGCCCTGCATGATGTCGAGGCTCTCCGTGGCGCAACACCGCGTTCTAGAAAACCCCAAGGGTATATCCCAGATGTAAGGTTTGGTCTGGAAGAACAAAAGCAATCTACTTATAATACTAGCGAACGACGTTTGCTCGAAAACACACGCAGTGTTCGGAAGCTAGTGGAACAGCTAGAGCAGAAAGAGGCACAAGAAGATGAAGCACAATAAAAAACGAAATACCGCATTCATTTACGAGACCCTAACAAGAGAGCTCACCAAGGCTGTTGTTAATAAAGATCGAGCCACCAAACAGAAGATCGGCTCGCTGCTTAAAGAATTCTTTTCCAAGGGACGCATCTTAGCACAAGAGCTAGAGCTGTACACAGTTCTGTTGGAGACAGTTAATATACATCCAAAAGTAGCAGAACGACTTCTCAATGAAACCAAGATCGCGTACGGCGCCCTTGACGAAAACAATATCTTCAGCGCTCAAAGTCGTATTATTTCTGCGATTAATAAGGAAGTCAGCCCGGATGTGTGGGGAAATTTTGTTCCTAATTTTAAATCTTTAGCTTCGGTAAATGCTATTTTTAATTCTAAAGCCGGCGTCAAGAAAAGGGTATTGTTTGAACAGATGATTGTAGACAGAATGTCGGAGCCCACCTCGAAGAGCACTGCCGATGTCCTCCAGCCCTTGGACAGCTTAACATATAATTCATTTATTAATAAGTTTAATGATAAATACACCAACCTGCTTTCCGAGCAAAAGGACTTATTAAATCGTTACATTACAAGTTTTGCTGACGACGGCTTTGAGCTAAGACTTTATCTTAACGAAGAGCTTCTTCGGCTTAAATCAGCGCTGACGACACACGAGACCCCATCACGCCCAACCTCTGCCAAGATAACAGAGGTGGTGGACTATCTGGAGGGATTTCGAAAGAGAGACTTTATAGACTCTGACTTAAACAAGGTTTTGCAAACACAGGAATTAGTTCGGGAGCTACGTTTAAATGATTAAAATTAAGATTGGTGGACCCCAGGCAACCATAGAAATCAATGCGCGTAAGGGACTCGATGGCTCTTTATTGATCATGGATCATAAAAAGATTGATATTGCTGTAATGCCGGAACAAAATAAAGTTGTGAGTTTTCCTAAGACAACCGCTACCGAAGATGTTTATGATTATCAAAATCGCCTGTTTGAGCTTTTATCAGATAAAGGTATTGTTGATCGCGCATCAGTGCAGGGCGGCCATGTGTTTCGGTCCCTAGAAGCAGATATCTTTGAGAATACAGAAGTTAATCCACTGCAAGCTGCGGTTTTCGTTATAACTGAGTTTCTCATTGAGGAAGCAGAGCACGACAGAACCGCGGCACAATATGAGAAAGAGGTCGAAGACATGTACACACATCCCGACGATCGTGATTCTACGGAGTATGGCGAGGTGCCGCAGTATGCTCAGAAGGGCTCCCAGTCTCCGGGCTACTACTACAGCCCGCTCAGAAATCGTTACTAAAATGGAGCTCCTACATTTTATACTTGCCGCTTACGGCATGACATTTATTATTATACACGGACATATCTTCAATAAGATCCGTCCACCTTGTAAATCAATGGGTGGCTTCGGGCGCCTATTCCATTGCCACTTATGCATGGGATTTTGGGTTGGTGTGTTTCTATGGGGCATAAGTCCCTATACAGAACTATTTAGTTTTAGCAATCAGCCTATGACCGCATTTATGTGCGGTTGTATTAGTGCTGGAACATCATACTTTTTGAGTATGTTGGTCGAGGATTACGGGATCCGAGTGGTCCATAAAGGAGGTGAGCAATCATGAAAAAATGGATGATCCAACCAGTTCGACGATGCTGCTCAGGCAGTTGACTACTTTAAAGGAATAAACAATGGCACAACTTCTCCGAGAATTTTATGAACTATGCGAAGGCGGCGTCTGTCAGGATTTACTGACGGAAGCCGAGAAGAGGTTCGTGCGTGATGGTGGAATGATGTTGTCTGGGAAATTGCAGGAGGCGGAATGCGACAATGGCAATGGGCGACGCTATCCTATGGGGATAATGGAACGAGAAGTTCAAAAATATAAACAACTTGTCACTGACAACCGAGCTCTTGGCGAGCTAGATCACCCTGATTCCTCCATTATTAACCTGGCCAACGTATCTCATTTAATGACTGAAGTGTGGATGGATGGCGCCTCTGTGATGGGCAAAGCCAAGGTTCTTAATACTCCCTCCGGTCAGATCCTCAAAGCCCTTGTTGAGTCTGGAGTCAAGATTGGGATTTCTTCCCGCGGAATGGGATCGGTTCGAGAGCAAATGGGTAAAACGATCGTTGAGGACGACTTCCAACTAATTTGTTTTGACATTGTCTCGGAGCCCTCCACCCCCAATGCTTTTATGGGGCTCTCAGAAAATAAGCTGATGAACGAACGCGTTGAAAAAGATAACAAGATTTTAACTCTATTAAACGATATTGTTGGAGACTGAGACCACCATGAGTTCTTCGGATAGCCTAAAAGAACAGGGAAAAAGTCTGAAGAGTGCTCTCTCGCAGACAGCCTCAAAGGTGCTGGACCCCGCAAACATAGCCCATGCGGCTCGACAACAACTAAACGAGCCGGACGAAAATGAATTACGCTCCATACTCGCCCTCCTTGTAGGTGATGAGAACGCGGAATGCGCCGAGGCTCTGTTGAGTGCTTTACTTTTGCTGGGCGCCGATTCGGCCGAGATCGCCGCGGCCATCTCTACCCTTGATAGTCCCCTCCCGATGGATGTCCAGGGCCCAGTTTTAGTTTTATTACAAGATATCATTAATGTCGCTCTCGTCTTACCTCCCAAGTGTATGGAGGACAGTGAAATATCTTCAGCCTTCAGAGACGCATATGACGTTATCCGACTATCGCGCCAAAGTGGCGGTGTTAGTCAACGAGGCGGCCTAACTGCTGACGAAGATAGTGCCATACGACAGCGCATGGTTGATCTGATTGAAGGGATGCGGGGCATGGAGATACTTCAAAAGTATCCGGGCCTCTCAGAACAGTTGGTCGACCGGCTTGTGGGGGTGGCGCAGCAATATGACGTTACAACTCAAATTGATTTTGTTTTAACGTTGCTGCCGGAGGACGCTCTTAAGAGGATAGAGGAGGCTCTACGTATGAAAGCCTCTGAGCTCCCAGGAGCTCAGTTTCTAGAAAAATTAAATCAATATGAGGAAAAGATAGGCTTAGATATTCTGCCGAATAATCTTGGAGATGAATACGCGGTAGATTTAGTTATCAAAGCCGCGGGAATGACGGGACTCCTTCGTAAGGAAGACGCGCAGTCGCTAGGGCGCCTGACCGGAGTTTTGCGTATGCGGATGACGTCAGCCCGCGCACGTACACCCCTACAGCGGATAGCATATTTTGTTCATCTACTGAAGCGTGATACACAGCGTCCCGTCATTGACGTTGGATCTGAACCAGACTATCGGCCTCTTCCTGGTACGATCGTCGCTCCCCCGGTTCGTCCCGATCGACAGCGCGACACTCGCTATGACCGCATACAAAAGATAAAGGAAGAAACTCAAAGAATGAAGGTATTGGCAGGTATAAAATGAAAAAAACAGAGTTAAAAAAGATTTTGAAACCTCTTGTAACTGAATGTATAAAAGAGGTGATGTTTGAAGACGGCGTTCTCTCGGGTATAATCACAGAGGTGGCCAGAGGGATGGCGTCATCAACAGCACCCCCCGAGCCTCCGCCTCCCCCCGCCGACCCGGTGATGGAGCGCATGCAGCGCAACGCTTTCGACGCCGCACCGCCTGATCGCCTCGCGGACCAAAAGAACAAACTAATGGCAGCCATAGGCAGAGATGCGTATAATGGTGTGGATTTGTTTGAGGGGACAACCCCCGCTCCAGCACAAACAGGAGCATCTCAACAAGCATCTCCGATGGCCCACCAGCCTCCCAGCGACCCGGGAGTGGATATATCTAACTTATTTGGATCTGTAGCGCCTAATTGGAATGCTCATATGAATACAATAAAGGGTGGAAAGTAGGTAAGTTGTGGCAACAAATGTTAAGGTAGATCTAAGACGAGGGGAAACCTCCGAGCGGCTGATTAGAAGGTTCATTAAAAAATGTAAGAAAGACAAGGTGGTAGAGATATATCGAGCTCGAACCGATCATTATATTAGGCCATCAGTACAAAAAAAGATAAAACGCCAAAAGGCGATTCGAGAACAGAAAAAGCTCGAAAGAAAAAGGGATAGGAAATTGTTTAGATGAAACACTCTCTAGCATCCTATTTATTAGACGGAGATAGAAGAAATGGCGACTTATACATATAAACCAGGCTTAGGTCAATCGGCTGCTTATCAAGTGTCGGGCAAACCTTTTGTTACTGGAGCGGTAAATCCGGCAATAACCTCGCGTATTGATTTCCCCTCGGTTTCGAGCTGGGTGGTGGTGAGCAATACTGATCAGGCCAATGCCCTCAGGGTTGCTTTTTCCGTCAATGGTTTAAACGCGGGCCATTCTAACTATTATACGGTTCCGGCCAACAGTCAAAGCCCTCGACTAGACCTTAAGGTGACGGCAATTCACTTAGGGGGTGCCTCTACAAGTGCGGACGTTATGGCGGGCCTCACCTATATAGAGACAGGAGAAATCAACAACTCGTCTGTATCGCCTAGCGGAACAAATTGGTCGGGTTCTGCCGGAGCTCTGGTGGGATAGAGGAGGATTTTCCTACAGTCCTAGCTTTGGAGGGTGACTGAGTGTCTGATCCAGTAAACAAGTGGAACCAGCCAGCAGCGCCTCCGCCCCCTATGTTCTTTGGGAAAAAAGAACGTGATCTAGTAAAACAGGTTAATGATGAACTCGCCGAAAGAGTCATTGGACAACCTATTGCTTATTACCCAATAAGCATTGAAGAATCAAATTTTAATGATGTTTATGGAGAAGCGATTGATAAAGTTTCGCTTCCCCCCGTCCGCGTATATGCCTATGTGGTGGTCGAAAACGAGCAAACCAACGACCGGTACGGCTATGAATACCAAACAAAGCTCACGGTTAACTTTAGTCAAAAGCGCCTGACCGCCGATCAAAACCTCTATGTGCGCGTGGGGGACTTTGTACAGTATGGCGATCAGTTCTATGAGATTGTAAAAACCTACAATGACACTCGTTATTACTTTGGTCAAGTCGAACATAAATTTCAAATAAGCGCCGAGTGCGTTAGGGCCCGCCAAGGCACTTTCCGTGTGTTGCAGGCGCCTGATCGAAAGCCAGAACGTGGCGTCGTCGCCGGCGAATCCACCACGCCAACGCCGCGCGTGGCACCGATCCCCCCGATCAATGCGACGTATGTTACAGTAACTTCTAACTCGCGTCTGTCTAACGAACGCGTTCTCACAGCCGGGACAGGCATTACTCTCACCGACACGGGCGCAAATGGAACTCTTACCGTTGCTTCTACGACCGCTGCTTCCGTGGGCCCAACTGGATCAGTTCAGATTGCGACTGGCACCGGCGCCTTTAGTGGCAGCCATAGTTTACGTTTCTTCCCTGCATCAAAGTTACTGGAAGTCACCGGCGCCATGCGGGTCCAAGGTGAGTTAACGGCCTCTTTATTTAGGCTTTCGCCACGCTCTGGATCACTAGCGGGTAGCGGCAGTTACCTAGGTCTCGACAACAACAACAATGTCGTCATCGCCCGGGCATCGGCCACCGGTGGGTCAGGTGTCGCCGGCGCCAACACTCAAATTCAGTTTAATAACGCCGGCGCCTTCGGTGCGTCGGCTAATTTAACGTTTGATGGCAGTACGCTAGCGGTTAAGGCAGCAAGCCACCTCTCCGGAGGCTTGGTACATAAGCGCACTCCGGTAACGAGCAGCTATGCTATTGCTCTTACGGATTATTATTTAGGGGTAGATACTACTTCGGGTGGAGTTACTTTAACGATCCCGGTTGCTTCTACAGCCACAGAGGGACAGACCTTTGTGGTAAAAGATGAAGGCGGCGCCACCGCTACGAATGCTATCACTCTTTCGTGCTCTGCGGCCGAAACTATTGATGGTATTACCACCACCACCATCACCTCTCCTTATGGTGCTGTAAGCATGTATACGAATGGTTCGAGCTGGTTCTTGTATTAAATTAATTTTTTATTGGCCGTAAGAGAACCAGGATATATATACCTGTAGAAAGCGGATGTGGATACCTATATTTAATTTACTACTCCTCCGATGAGTGTTCACGAACCAACTTATGATTTTTCACCCGTTTCGTCATTAATCTATAGGAGGATTTAAAAATGGCATATAAATTTCAAAGCGGAGATGCAACTCTCTCTGGTAGCGTTACATTAGTAACCTATCAAGATTTGCTCTTCGAAACAGACGCAGCATCCAATATTGGTACTGCGGCAAAAGCGGTAGGGATTACATATTCTGATCGCTTGACGGCCTCTGTTGCCGTCAGCGCGTCGGCAGTTTACGCTGACAACTTTTACGGCAACGCGTCAGGCTTGACCGGCGTCCCGGGCTCAGAGACTGCGAAACTCACAGGCTCTAATCAGGATGTTGATTTAGCGTTTGTGTTGGTCCAGAATGCTGGTAACACCGAGACGCTGGCTATTGATAACGCCGGCGCAATTGCGTTCAACCCTAGCTCTAATCTTTTATCGTCTATTGGCGATATTGCTGCTGTCGATCTATCCGGATCCGATGTGCTGGCTGGTAAGAGCGTTCTGCTCGGTCAGAATGGTAATATTGGCGCCATCGGTCACACGGACCTTATAACCCTTTCGACCAACTCGGTCGTCGTGGAGGGTGCGATATCTGGCTCGACGTCACTTGCGGGCAAGAGCCTGGTGCTCGGTCAGAATGGTGTGATTGGTGCGACAGGCGACACTAACCTTATAACGCTTGCGAGCAATTTGGTTACGGTTGAAGGTACAATCTCTGGTTCTGACGCACTGTCGGGCAAGAGCGTTCTGCTCGGTCAGAATGGTGTGATTGGTCCGGTCGGGGATACCGATCTTATAGCTCTTTCGACCAACAAGGTCACCGTCAGCGGTGTTCTCTCTGGTTCTGGAGCACTCCAGGGCCCTAGCTTAAGTCTTAACGCGGCAAGTATTGCGACTGATGGTGATCTGGCAGCTGTTGCTGGTACTTTTACGGGAGCTATTTCTGGTTCCAGTACTTTGTCGGCTGCTGGTGCTGTCCAACTGGATGGCGCCGACGATGGCGTAGCTTTTGTTGCTGCCGATAATTTGTATTTCCGCGACGCGGGTACCGGTCAGATGCGCCGGGATTCGTTTTCCGACGTTATGGAAGTAGCAGCTGGTACTGTCACGGATACTGGTATCGAAAACACCAGTGGTGTGCTGAGCTTTGCTCTCGGCAGTCTTACTGAGGCTGCTGTGGCGACCACTGACTATGTGGTCTTTGCGGATGCGACTGACAGCGATAACATTAAGAAAGAGGCTGTTGACGACCTTATGGAGATTGGTATGTCGCTCTTGAGCGAGGTCCCGATGGCTATTGGTAGCGACTTCCTCGTCTTCAGTGATGCTACGGATAGTAACAAGGGCGCGCGCATTAAGATGAAGAGTTTTATTGCTGCTGCTGCTGACGGAACCTCAATTACTTCTAGTAATGGTGTTCTTTCTGTTATCGGTGCGCAGAACATTGATGTTGATACAGTTGGTAACGCTAGTTTCCAGCTGACTTCGGCTGGTATGAACTACGCTACCGCGTCGATCAGTACTAACGTCACTTACACGTTGCCGGCCTCGCCGTCGACAGGTGATATTGTGTATATTAAGCTTGCTGGTGTTACCCCTGGTAAGCATGTTGTTATTTCCGGCTCGTCCATGCAGATGATTGACGGCACGTCGACTATCACAGCTAGCTCTGGATATGCTGGTATTTCGCTGTGTTATGTTGCTAGTGATATCTGGAGAATCTTCTAAGCCAAGCTTGGAAATCTCTTGAGATAATAATTTTAAGGGTGGGTATCTTTCGGGGTACCCACCCTTTTTATCTTGAAGAAGCTATTTAATGTTGAATGTCTTACAAATATACTAAAGGAAGCATCGATACTGGTGATATTTATAATGAGGACGACGCTCAACAGAATACTTATATAGACTTCAGCGAGGATGCAATAGGCCTGGTTGCTGGAGGCCGATTATGTTTTGTAGCGTCCGGATCAAGTGCGGTATCCGCCTCCCTGAATGTATCAGCTTCTGGTTTCTACGGCGATGGCTCGGGACTCTCAAACATCACAGCCACAGCATCCCCAGCCGGATCCGACACAAACGTTCAATATAATGATGGCGGTAGTACGGGCGGCGACTCTGGGTTTGTTTATGATGGCGCTGGGTCAATCACAGTCACCAATTCTGTAACAGCATCTAACGGCATTAAGTCTGACGGGGTTAATCAATTTACCGCAGGTACCTGTTTCTCTTCTCCTGTGGCCGTTACCTCAAGTATAAAATACTACCCCCAAGTTCTCGGCTGGCAGCACTACTCACTCCCGGCTACGGGAGCTTTCGTGATTCATACAAATATAACGGCCAGTAGCCACGAGATGTTTGAGATCAGGGTACACGGATATAATTATTTTGGCGCCGGTATGATTGACTTTACGATAGGAGGCTACGCCTACGCCACCATGGCGCGTACA
>Ga0080013_1004801_pt1 | contig 13045 bp, 10 predicted proteins | sample ETNvirenome_6_85_FD_69236 | JGI IMG/M metagenome (GOLD analysis project Ga0080013, IMG submission 69236) | Marine viral communities from the Pacific Ocean - ETNP_6_85 (SPADES assembly) (version 2) | ecosystem: Environmental > Aquatic > Marine > Oceanic | place: Pacific Ocean | collected 2013-06-19 | reverse complement strand
GCCAAGAAGATGGTTCGTGCAGATATGTACGGTCTTGTTGTTGTGACTGACCTAGTCTAAAATAGCTTTTTTCGAAAAGTTAGACTAATCTAAGCCCCGGGGTTCGCCCCGGGGCTTTTTTATATAAGAATAATTCATATCAAGGGTTTTACTTTGGTGCGAAACTATTTAGTGTGTAGGAGAATCTAATGAATGGCAGTCCCAACTTTAACCCCATCAAGTACGACAAGCGCAGTAAGGCTTCCAGCCACTGGTACTGCCGGTCACGTAGCTTCAGTAGTGCCTTTTGGCATGTACACCGGTTCTGCTGAATTTCTACAAGGCGCAGCTGCCCAAGTCGCATATACTTATAAAAAATTAGGTGGAGATGTATTAGATATTGAATTATCATCTTCAAACGTATATGCTGCATATGAAGAATCTGTTTTAGAGTATTCTTATATTGTTAATATACACCAAACAAAGAATGTTCTAGGAAGTGTATTAGGAGATACAACAGGGTCTTTTGATTATCGTGGGCAATTAAAAAACAACTCAACTCTTTCTTCTAGTTTATCCTCTGGACAAGTAGAAGATGGAGAGTTTGTACATGCAGGGGCGGGAGCAGCATTAAAATATCCTAGATTTAGACTCTCATACGAGAAACGAGTTGGTCATGGAGTTGGGAACGAGATTGGACTAGGAGGAGATAAGTTTGAATATTCAGCTTCATTTTCTACTCTCAATGGTCAACAAGATTATGATTTGCAGGCTATTATATATTCTGCATCAGTCGATTCTGACAATTCTTATTTCCCATTTTATAATAAGGCAGACAAAAGAAAACTTACAGTTAGGCAAGTTTATTATAAAACACCGCATGCAATGTGGAGGTTTTATGGCTATTATGGTGGTCTAAACACAATTGGCAATCTACAAACTTATGGCCAATGGGCAGATGATTCACAGTTTCAAATTGTTCCAGTGTGGCAAAACAAACTACAGTCTAAAGCTTTTGAAAGTGCAATATATACAAGAAATTCACACTATTCTTATGAAATAAAAAACAATCAACTTAGACTTTTCCCACCTTCAGCCGTTGTAGGACCTACTAAAATATGGGTTAAGTTCACAATAGATGAAGATGCGTGGGGTGATGCAGATCATGATAGAACTATTGGCACTGATGGTATTAATAATATGAACACGGTACCGTTTGCTAATATTCCATATTCTAGTATTAATTCTATTGGTAAACAATGGATTCGCAGATTTGCCCTATCTATAACAAAAGAAATGTTGGCTCAAGTTAGAGGAAAGTTTCAGACTATTCCGATACCAGGGGAGTCTGTAACATTAAACGCGAGTGATTTGTTGTCGCAAGCAAAAGAAGAACAAGAAAAGTTAAGGGAGGAGCTGAAGACTACGCTTGATGAGTTAACCTATAGCAAGCTAGCAGAGGCAGATGCTGCTATTCTGGAGTCAACAAGAAACGTTCAGCAGAAAATTCCAATGACAATATTTGTAGGATAAATTTAGAAAATGGCTCACGAAGAAAATAAATGGTCTCAACCAACGCAGCCTCCTCCACCATTATTTGTTGGAAAGAAAGAGCGCAATTTGGTAAAGCAGGTTAATGATGAGTTGATCGAGAGAGTTATAGGCCAACAAGTTTTGTACTATCCCATAAGTATAGAACACACTAATTTTCATTCATTATATGGAGAAGCAATTGACAAAACATTTTTACCTCCAGTAAGAGTTTATGCTCTAGTAGAATGGGAAAACTTAGAAACATCTTGGATGCCTAGCGTTGGTGTTGATAAACAAAGTTCAATAATCGTTCATTTTCATAAGAGAAGATTGACCGAGGACCAAAATTTATTTGTGAGAGAGGGAGATTTTGTTCTATATGGCGAGATTTATTATGAGATTGTTTCTTTGAACGAGCCAAAACAACTATTTGGCCAAATTAACAATAGAATGGAAATAACTGCTAAATGCATACGTGCTCGACAGGGGCTTTTCTAATGCCAACTAGACATAAACATACAGGTATTGAAGATCCTAACATAGTTGAAGAAAGGATAATTACACCATCTACTCTAGAAACTATTGATACGGCGATGTACGAGCATATTGATAAAAATTTAAATATATATGCCACAACAAACAAAGGCTGGAAAAAAACAGAAGTAATTTGGGTAGCGTCAGAAAGAGTACATCAGACAAAAAATAGATCAGAAATAAGGAGTATGTCTGGTTCTATTATATTGCCAGTGATTACTGTGGAGAGAGCTTCTGTAGTTAAGGACCCATCTAGAAAGGGTATTTTTTACGGACATGTCCCTCCAGTTTCTGATGAGAAAGGCGGTTCAATAACAATTGCTAAAAGAATAAACCAAGACAAAACAAAGAACTTTGCTAACGCGGATGCGTTCAGAACAAAAGGGCAAAATACTTTTCCTACGAAAAATAAGAAAGTTGTTTACCAATCAATTTCAATACCAATGCCTGTTTATGTTGACATAACTTATACTGTTACATTGAGAACAGAATATCAGCAGCAAATGAATGAGATGGTTACTCCTTTTATTACGAAAACTGGAGGCATAAATTATTTTCTTCTTAAGAAAGATGACCACAGATATGAAAGTTTTATACAACAAGACTTCACGCAGGATAATAATATATCTTCCATGGATACTGATGAAAGAATGTATCAGACAAAAGTTGACATTAAGGTATTAGGCTATCTTATCGGAGAAGGCAAGAATCAAGAGCAGCCAAAAGTGGTTATAAGAGAAAATGCAGTAGAGGTCAAAATGCCCAGAGAACGAGTTATTATGGGAGATATTCCAGAGCATGTTGACAAGCGTGGATTTTATCGAGATTAAGATGGATTTTCAGTCTTCCACAAACTATTTATTAGAGAATTCACTTTACATTTGTGTCCTAGAGGAGAGCATAAAACATGACAGCTAAGAAATTTAAGTTCGTTTCACCAGGCGTCTTTATTGACGAGATTGATAACACACGACGTACAAATATCGGAGGCGATATTGGTCCAGTCGTTATTGGGCGGTTACAACGCGGCCCCGCATTGCGCCCAGTACAGGTAAATTCATTTTCAGAATTTGTTGAAATTTTTGGAGAGCCAGTCCCGGGAGGAGAAGGCGGAGATGTTTGGAGGGATGGAAACAAAACTGCACCCACATATGCTGCATATGCTGCACAAGCCTGGTTAAGAAACAACGCTCCGTTAAATGTTGTGAGACTACTCGGCGTACAGGATTCTTCACCGACAAGCACCGGTTACGCTGGGTGGAACATGGGCACAGTTGCTACAGATAAGACAGTTGGTACCAACAATGGTGCATATGGCTTGTTTCTTTTCGACTCCTGGTCACATCCTTTAAGCGGTGCTGCGGCGAATGCAGCGACTGGTCATTCAACTGGTTCCTTGGTCGCGGTTTGGTATTTGAATGACCAAGCAAGCATTCAACTTTCGGGTACTTCACCTTTCAGTGGCTCAATAGCAAACACAGGAAGTGGAGTGATGATCGGCACGGGCTCCAACGGCAATGATGAGTTTACTGCCCTTATTAGAAGCGGCTCCGCCAAACACGCGGATGTCGGAGAAAAAATTACATTTAATTTCAATAGAGACAGTGAAAGATATATTAGAAAAGTGTTCAATACAAATCCAACACTTATCAATGATAATATTACAACAAGCACAAAAGGATATTTCCTAGGAGAGACATTCGATCAACACAGAGAAGAATTATTTGCTTCTGGTTTGACTAGTGAAGGTGTCATTTTAGGATTAGCTTCCAGAGATTCTGAACATCAATGGGCAAACCACCAGCAAGCAAATGCTAATGGCGAAACAGGCTGGTTCATTTCACAAGATTTGGGTGATGCTGCTTCATATCAGCCTGAAAACATGCAAAAGCTTTTTAGGCTCAAGGGTCTCGAAGGTGGAGAATGGCTTCAGAATAACCTCAAAATTTCAATTCAAGATATCAAGCCTGCTACAAGTAATGCCAGTCAATACGGTTCATTCACGGTCGCTATTCGAAAGTTAGAAGACAACGATAATGCACCAAAATTTGTTGAGGTATTTTCAAATTGTAACTTGAATCCTAATTCTCCCAGTTATGTTGCTAGAAAGATTGGTAATCAATATAGAGAATGGGATACTGACGATAGAAGATGGAAAAGATATGGTGCCTATCCCAACATGTCTAAATTTGTTTATGTCGATATGAATACAGATGTAGATCGCGCTGCAACAGATCCGTCATTTATTCCAGTTGGAGTTTATGGCCATAAGAGAGCGTTGTCATCCGGTAATCTTAGTGGTACTGCAGCAGGCGCAGCCACGGGACAGATAGCAGCAACTGCTATCGCAACTACACATAATAATTTTGGCACTATATTTGCTAAAGGCGCCGCCGATCACATTCTTATGTCGGGAACCATCGGCGCCGGCAACGAAGCCGGCGGAGCGACAAATGCCGCAGCCGCTTCAATTTGGATCTATAACTTAACCGGCGCAGTCGATCTCACCGCCGACGCAGCCGCCGACTCCGTTCCATGGAGTCCCAATCCTGGGGTGCAATGGACAGGATCAATTACCTTCCCCAAAGCAAAATTACGTCATAGCGGTCTCGAAGGCGGTCTGTCTTCACCGAGGCAGGCCTATTGGGGAGTCGACACAAATCAGAGTGGAACAACTGTCTTCGACCAAAGCATAAAGGATGTTATTAGAGCACTTCCAGGCGCGATGGCCACCAGTAATGCGACATATCTTGAAGATGCATTTGTTTTCACTCTTGAAGACTTAAGTGGTAGTTCCACTCATACTACCCACGGTGCGCATTATATCTCAGGCAGTCGCACAGCTGAAACATCTATTACTGCTAAAAACGATCTCAGCACTCTTCTTGAAACTAATCGCTTCAACAGGTTTACCACGTTGTTTGCTCATGGTTTCGATGGTTTAGATATTACAGAAAAGGAACCGTTCAGAAATTCTGGACTGGATAGCAAAACTGAATCTAACAGTTATGCATTTCACACAGTACATCGCGCTGTCGACACGCTCAGGGATCCTGAAGTTGTTGAATTCAATTTGGCGACAATGCCTGGTATCACAAACACTTCTCTTACAGAGCATTTGATGCTTACATGTGAGAACAGAGGCGATGCATTGGCAATTATTGATATAGAAAAGGATCACATTGCCGATTCAGAGGGCACCGCTGCAGAAAATACTCGACGCGGAAACGTCGACCAAGCCGTGACAGAGATGAAAAAAAGAAATTTGAACACCAGTTACGGTTGCGCTTACTATCCATGGGTACAGGTCAGAGATTCTCTTTCAAGTGCCATCTTGTGGATGCCGCCTTCTGTTGTCGCCCTGGGCGTTATGTCCTTCAGCGAGGCAGAGAGAGAATTATGGTTTGCTCCTGCTGGTTTCACAAGAGGCGGCTTATCTATGGGAGCTTCTGGCCTCAATGTTGTCGGAGTACGTCAACAACTTACTTCGCAAGATAGAGATAGGCTTTATTCTGCAAACGTCAATCCAATTGCTTCATTCCCAGCGGAAGGCATTGTGATATTTGGACAGAAGACACTTCAAGTCACTCCGTCAGCTTTGGATAGAATTAATGTTCGTAGATTGTTGATTCATACCAAGAAACAAGTTTCCAGAATTGCTGCGACAACACTGTTCGAGCAGAATGTTCGCTCAACTTGGAATAAGTTTAGCGCACAGGTTGAATCCTTCCTTAATGATATTAAAGCTGGATTTGGTCTTACTGATTACAAGGTAGTACTTGATGAAACTACAACGACGCCAGAAATGGTTGATAGAAATATTCTATACGCTAAGGTGTTCTTGAAGCCTGCAAGAGCTATTGAGTTCATTGCTCTTGATTTCATTATTACTGATACTGGAGCCTCATTTGACGATTAAAAAAATTATTTTTTAATCATTTCACTACTTATATTATAGAGGGAGAATAATAAGAAAATGGCAGAAAAATTTTGGGCAAATAGTGCTTTAGAACCAAAAAGAAAACATAGATGGCTCTTGTATTTAGGGGGTTTGGACATTCCCGTTTATGTTGTAAAGACAGTAGGCAAACCTTCGTTCTCAGTCAACGCAGCAGAACATATGTTTTTTGGACATAAGTTTTATTATCCCGGTATCGTTACTTGGGATCCTGTTGATGTAACTTTAGTTGATCCAATCGACCCTTATGTAGGAAAAGAATTATATAAGGCTCTGACCAGAGGTGGATATAAAACTCCCGATAACACTACTGGCGGCGCCGCATTTACCTTGTCAAAGGCAAACGCTACCAATGTTTTGCAGGGTCAAGTTAGACTGGAACAGCTAGGTCCAGAAAATGAAGAAATTGAGACTTTTAAACTTTGGAATCCGTGGGTACAATCTGTTAAGTACGGAGATTTAGATTATACTAGTGATGATATGGTAGAACTTACCTTAACATTACAGTATGACTATGCTACAATACACTAAAAGAAGAGGTATAAATGTCAGCTAGAAATAATGAAGCGCGCCTCGGGGTCTCTAACCCCGATGCAGACGCTCCTATAGAACAACTAGACAAATCAGATGGTTTCTCCTTCGTGACGCCAACTGAATTTGTTGATTTACCAACGGGAGGAGCTTTTTATCCCGAAGGTCACCCATTACAAAATCAAGACTCAATTGAGATTCGTTACATGACAGCGAAAGACGAGGATATATTAACTTCTCAGACTCTTTTGAAAAAAGGAGTCGCCATTGATCGTCTTCTACAAAATGTAATAGTCGATAAGTCAGTTAGAGTCGACGACTTATATGTAGGAGATAAAAATGCATTGGTTGTCGCTGCCAGAATTACAGGTTATGGAGAAGATTATGACGTATCAATATCATGTCCTACCTGTGGAGAGCCAAATTCACATGTAGTTGATTTATCTGACTTAAAAATTAACAAACTCGATGAAACTCTGTTAGAGGACTTAAATGTTGAAAAGACACAGGGTGGCACATTTATTATTAATTTACCACGTTCTAAAGTTAATGTTGAAGTAAAATTATTAACAGGAAGAGATGAAAGAAACTTCTTGGTTTCAAGTGAAAATAAAAAGAAACATAATTTACCAGAATCTGTTTTGACAGACCAAATGAAGTTATTTATTACATCAGTGAATGGGGATGAGAAGAAGGATGTTGTTAGTTCTTTTGTAAATAACATGCCAGCATATGATTCCAGGTACTTAAGAAAGGTTTATTCAGAAATAACACCAAATGTTAAAATGGAGTGTGACTTCGTTTGCCCAGAATGCAACGCATCCTCGGCTATCGATGTTCCGTTTACAACTGCGTTTTTTTGGCCTAAGTGAAGAATACATAGGACAAGTCTATGAAATGTTCTTCTTTTTAAAATATCATGGTGGCTGGAGCTTTACTGAGGCATACAACTTGCCCGTTAAAATACGAAATTGGTTCGCCAAGAGACTTTTGAAACAAATTGAAAACGAACAGGCTCAAATGCAAAAGTCTCGTAAGCGTTAATTTATTTCAAATTTCGTTTTAGAGAACTATTTATAATATCAATTGAGGAGTGTATCAATGGATCTTCAAGATAAAGTATTGGATTTAAATGCTGCAAAAAATGGTCAATTAAACGAAGGATTGTTATTGCATTATGGTGCCTTAATCAAACACGCTTTGGAAAGGTTATTTGCGCCAGGAATTTTTGGTAATACTTTAAGAGTTCGTGGAGAACGTTCTCAAATTGAAGCATTCATGAATGCACTCGGTTCAGAAAAAAAATACATGCAATCATACATGAAAAATGGTTTAAACGATCCTACGACTTTTTCTTCAAAGCACGCTTTAGATAGTGCAGTAAGAAAGTTTGAGGTTTCATCTGGCTTGAAATGGCCATTTAAATAGGAGATAATTTAAATGGCTAAAGAAGAAACTCCAGAACAAAGACTAAAAAGACAGCTTGAGGAGATAAAGCTCAAGGAACGTCTTGCAAACGCTACTATGAACCACGAAGCCGCCATGGCCAGCGAGGCTGTCGCGCTCGAGAGATACATAAATCAGTCGCGCGCCTATGGCGATGTCTCTGAAGAGAAGATACAACAATTAGAAAAAGAATTAAAGTTAAGATATGAATTGATCAACGCCGAGCATGACGCATTACAGGAACTCATCAACGGCACTCAGGCTCAAAAGGCAGATCTTGAAGCCAGATTAGAGCGCATTGATGCACTTGAAAAAGAAATAGGTCTATTACGAACCGGCGCTGGGGAGTTCGACAACTGGGCTAATAAAACTGCAGCACTAGCTGGAATTGGTATGAAGTTTACTCAAACCTGGTCAGGTGGTCTCTTCAATATAGGTTCAAAAATAAAGATAGTTCAGAAAGAATTTGCACTGATGAAGGCCCGAGGCGTCAAAACAGGCGATGCCGTCTCCAAAGCCATGGCAAGCATCGGTGATTCCATGGCGGGTTGGATGGTTGAATGGATGGAAACCATTATCAGTCAACAAGATCAGTTGACGGCTGGTTTTTATAAAGCTACACAAGCTAGCGACGAAATGGCAAGTTCAGCACTGAGAGCTAGCGAAGCCTTAAGGGCTCAAGGTCTCGGCATGGAAGCGAGTTACACAGCTATACAGGCTTTGATTACATCCTCAGTGGCATTTAAGAATTCTACTGGAGATTATCGAGATGAAATAATAGATACGGTTGCGAAACTTGAGATAGCAGGAGTAAGTGCAAACACTACAGCTGCAGCCTTTGACGTTTTTACTAAAGTTCTAGGCAAAAAAGGTACGGCAGAATTAAAGAAATTTGCAACGGTAGCAGAGACATTAGACGTTCCTCTGAATGAATTCTATTCAGAGTTTGTTACGGCTTCAAAACAACTAGCATCACGCGGCCCACAAATGGAGAAAGTGTTTATCAACTTACAAGCTCAAGTTCGAGCCACTGGCGCATCAATGGATACACTTTTGCAAGTGGCAAATAGGTTTGATACATTTGATAGTTCTGCCGAGGCTGTTGCAAGGCTAAATGGTATATTGGGTGGACCATATTTGAACAGTATTGAAATGGTCATGATGAAAGAGGACGAAAGAATAGAGGCAGTTAGAGCTAGCCTTAAGCAGTCCGGAACAGTGTTTAAAAACTTAGGTCATCATGCACAAATGAGTATTATGGCTGCAGCAGGAATCACTGACCAGGCAGAAGCGAATAAATTACTTGGTTCATCCGCATCAGAATATAAAAAGATACAAAAAGAAGCAGAAATAGCAGCAGAGAAAGAAAAGAATCTAGCTGAGATGACAGAGAAGGCAATGACGATGGCAAATGAAATCAAATTCGCCTTTATGTCACTCGTTATAGAAATGCAGCCGATGATTGAATCAGTGAAGAACGCCATCACTTCATTCACAGAATTTGTTCGCGGGATGGACGACGGCGCACAATCGACTTTCTTTTGGTCAATGATCATGGGCGGTCTGGCGCTCAAATTTGCGGGTGTAATTTCCGCAGTGTGGAAGCTGTCCACTGTTATGGTCACCGCCCTCGCCCCAGCCTTCACTACGGTAGGCATCGCTATGAAACTTGCAGGCTTCGGCGTACTCTTGACCATTCTTGCGGGCGTAATTTGGGCCGTGACAGAGTTGGGCAAACTCTGGGGTTGGTGGGGAAATGAAGCTGAAGAAGCTGGTAAAAAAGCAAATGCATCTCTTAACTCTTTTGACTCTCTGGGCGCATCGGAGAAGGTATCAAAGAAACAGTTCGACGAGCGCTGGAAATCTATGCATGACGGAGGCCCTGTAGAAGAAGATGGTCTTCACAATCTGCAAAAAGGTGAATATGTTGTTTCAGCTGATAAAGTTAAAAGCGCGACAAACACTACAATGGATAAAGGAATAGTGGAGGGAATGGGGAAAGCCGCTAAAGGCGATAAAGCACTCCTCTCGAGCATTGTGGAGCCATTGCTCACCAGAATTTCCGCCGTCACCGGGAATGATTGGAATAAGCAGAGACCCGGTGGTAACACACCGATGCAAATAGTGCTGAAACTTAATGGAAGAGACTTAGGAAGTGTACTTTTTGATTACCCAAATGGAGTAATGTATAGCAATAACGATACTGGCAAAGCGCTGGACCTGGCATTATCTAGAATAACAAAGTAGGAGACTAAAAAAATGACAGACGTCACAACTGGGTTTGCAGAAACAAATAAATTGTACCTTGACATTCATCACGTTAACAGTGGGAAGAGTGTTGTGTTTAAAGCCTTTCTGCAAAATTACAGTGAACAATTCAATACAGCCTATGACGAACAATATTTTGTTATGAATCAGCAGCCAGTTAGAAAGCTTAAGAGTACGGTGAGATCAATAAACCTTTCCTGGATTATGCCAGCTGCAGATTTTGGCGAAGCTCATATTAATATGGGAAAAATATCTCTTTTATCTAATATGCTGTATCCGGAACAGGTAAAATCTGGAGGAGGCTTTTATGCAAAAGTGGGTGGCAGTCCAATATTTAAGTTGAGACTTGTTAATTTTATGGTCGGTGCCTCACATTCGAAGGTACATACTTATTCTGCGGCTACAGAAAGCGGTTTATTGGGATACATCGATGGGTTTAATTATAGCTTTATGTTCGATGAAGGATTCTTTCTTAATTCCGGTCAAACACTGCCAAAAAATATTGAAGCCAGTTTTACTTATCACCCCGTTAATGAAAAAAGCCCAGCTTGGATCAATAAAGAATTCAACTATAAAGGATATCCGTATAAAGAGGGAATACAGGCACATGGGGAAAAGATCTCTGGTCAAATTCCTGTTAAAGGCCTTGTGGCTGAACAGGCTGGTGCTCCGCACGACCCCAACGATCCCATATCTAAAAACGCTGCAGCTAAATTAACGGAGGGGCAACCGCGATGAGAAACGATAGCAGGATATCAATGTTAAACAGATCTAGATTATATAAAGATCAATTTTTTGCTAGAAAAGTTCGTAGAATTACTCAGTTTACTACACCGATAATTAGATATCCTACGGATGAAGAAATGCATGATTTTACTATTTTATCTCACGTTTGGACTTTGGGAGATAGATTTTATAAGTTATCTAATACATATTATGGCAGTGTAGATTATTGGTGGGTTATTCCATGGTTTAACAAGAAGCCTCTGGAATCAGATTTTAATCTTGGTGATACTATCCATGTACCACGTCCATTAGAATTAGCATTAACTTACTTTAATATTGGATAATTTTTTAGATGTCAGATACTCACATATTACACGAATCTCGGACAAAACTGCCTGATTTTGCAGAGGCGTGCTTCTTCGCTGAAAATATTGATCATTATGCGAATCTAAAAGGAACAGATATTCCTCAAAAATATGAGTACTTGGCTATAACAGATCCAAACACAGTTGATTCAACCACCATATTAAATGGCCTTCGCGGTCATGGTGCAGCAGGGCAAAATTTTTTCCAAGATGTACCCAAATCTATAGCTGGCGATTTTCAACCATGGATTAAGATATATAAGACTATACCTGGCACTTCAAAGAAAGATCATGATAACGATATAGTTATTCCCTTGAAATTTAACAATCTTAAAAATTTGAGTATAATGGATTCTCACAAGCTCGGCGTCGCCTTCCGCTCGTTTAGTTTTGATTTTGAAGGTATCAGGCCAGTTGAGGTTGATTCATATCTCCGTTGCAGTTTGAAACTTTATTTTGAATCCCCTAGAGCGCTTTTTAAAAATTATACACACAGAGGTAAAAATGATACTTATACTTACTCATTTGCAGATTTAATTAGAAGATCTGTCCGGGCTGGAAATTTGCCAATGGATAAACAACATTTGGTATATGACGGAACATCATTTAGAATCAGGGTAGATGTGGGTTACACTCCTCCTCCCATTGAGAGATTAACTGAGGCATACAGAGAAGCTGGGTTCGACAACCCAAAGGCAAAAGCTAGAAATTTAAGATCTGCATTGCTCTCCAACAAGCTACAACTTTATTTAAATCTCTTAAAACATAGCATTAATCCAATCTTCGACGCCCCGGACGGCGGATTTGAATTGACGGCGGATTATGTTGGAGCTATTGAAACATCTTTTAAATCTAAAAAATCTGATATACTATTTACTCCTACAGATCATAATGCTAGAAAAAAAGAAATGGCGCTGAGAGAAATGGAGAGCGAACTCCGAAATGAACTTCTTGAAGGGATAAACGAAACTGCAAGAAACAAGATTAGTGCATTTGCTGACAACAAGAGCAGCTTTAAAAAAGCTGTAACCGATATTGTAAAACAGTATGCATGGGAGCCTGTCACCTCTCCGAGGACCAAGGAAGCCGGCGCACCGGGCCGGGTTTCCAGTGGAATAGCGAGAGACCTCACTGGTCTGAGTCCTGAATTAACGGGGCAATCCGCCACGGAAGTCACGGGGTTTTTCGCAAAACAGGTGACTGTAAATAATAGATTTTTCTATGAGAATTCAGAACCGGCGACTGAGTTAGAAAAAGCACGAGTTATAAGGTATTTAGAATACCTTGATGAAAAAAATTCTAAAGAGGTGAACCAAACAATTGTAAAAGCCAAAAAAATGTCTAGAATGTATAGTCAAATATTAGATAGATTAACAGAAAAAAATCAACTGCACTTCATTCAGATTAAGGAATCGATTCTTTACACCTGGTTTGGTGCGAGAAAGGCAAAAGAAGCGGCGAAAGAAGACGAGGATAGGTTACAAGAAGTCAATGACGAAATAGCAGAACTCGAAACAGAAACTGGAAAAAGCTCAGCGGATAAGTTAGCAAATTTAAAACAAGAAAAAAGACTTCTTGAAGAAAGTGTTACTGCAGCAGCAAGGGCTCCCAAAACAACCGGAGAACCACCAGCAGTAGGAACATCAACTGCGGACAGCGAGAGTTACGCAGACTCTGAACAAGCTGTTGACAATGCAGCTAAAAC
>Ga0080013_1004800_pt1 | contig 13047 bp, 3 predicted proteins | sample ETNvirenome_6_85_FD_69236 | JGI IMG/M metagenome (GOLD analysis project Ga0080013, IMG submission 69236) | Marine viral communities from the Pacific Ocean - ETNP_6_85 (SPADES assembly) (version 2) | ecosystem: Environmental > Aquatic > Marine > Oceanic | place: Pacific Ocean | collected 2013-06-19 | reverse complement strand
CTATTGTGAACATTTCTTCTGTACCTTGACTTCTCTTTCCCCTAACTATCCTTAAATCGTCTAGTTGTTTACTAGGAACTATCTCTATAGTCTCTACACTTGTTTTAGCTCCTAATTTTTTAGATATTTTGTTGCCTACTCTTGGGATTACTTTATCGTATAAAAGTTTATAAAATTTTGGATTATGATCACTATATCTTTTACCAATTATATCTGCACTAGAAAACGATACATATTTTTGTCCTCCTTCTGCAGCTTCTTGAATAGCTCCTTGAATACCTTTGGCTGCCCACTCTTCAATATCTTTAAATGGAAGGTCTTGGATACTACCCATCTCTTTTATTTTATCTGAATTAGCAAAGATTTCTACAGCTTCAGGAAGTATAGCTTCAAAGTCTTCTGCAGTTTTTAAGCCTAATATGTCTCTATGTAACTTTGATTGGTGTTGTTTTAGATAAATAATCTCTTTTCCCCAAAAAGAATAAGGATTATCTTTAATATGAGCTGTTAACATATTCTTCCATTCTGCATAAGTTGCATAATTACTAGGTTTTTCTTGTGCTACAAATTCGCCTAAACTCTCCAAAAAATGATCCTGAATTTTTACTTTATCGTCTGCAAATTTTCTAAAAGAGCCTTTATTTTCCAGATACTTATCAGGTATATCATCAGGAGACTTTATTTTTCCATCTTTTATTAATTTATCTTTTATATTAGAAGTCTCTTTCTCTAATTTTTCAATTTCTTTCTGACCTGCTTTAGTCAAGTATCCTTCTGCTCTACCTGCTTCGTGAACATCTGTTTGTAGTTCGTCAACGTGCTTGGTTTCGCCTTTTATGACTCCAGTTTTTTTATTAATAACATCTCTTTCTTTTGTTAAGATATGTAAAAGAGTTGGTTCATAATCAGACTCTTTCCATGGAAAATGTCCTTCTACTTCTTTTCCTTCAAGCATATGCTCTTGTGGATTTCTTAAATTAATTGTTATTTCTTCGTAGTTTCTACCACCTTCGAGCATATATTCTTCGTATCTTGCAGCAGCAGGAACATCTCCTCCTATATTATATTCATTAGTCAGATATTGTTTTAATTTTATCTGGGCTTCGGTGTCTCCTATACCTGCTTCAAAGCGATCCATTATGTTAGGATGCTCACCTGCTTTATCCAAAGCTGCGTGTTCTTTTCGTTTCATATTCAAATCAAAAAGCGCATAACCAACATCATCGTTTCCGTAAATACCGATACCTTGTGTTGGTAAGTCCATACTAGCTCTTAAAGGAAAGTCATAAGATTCTTTAAAATTATATCTTATAAGTTTATAAGGATTTTCTGAAAATCTTAATCTTGATATATCTTCTGCGAGTTCCATTAGCTCGTCATCTGTTTTATTTTTTACAGTTTTGTTAAATAAACTTTTTGCTTTAGAGTTTGAAATAGCAGTAATTCCAATATCAAACGGAATTTTTTCTACAAGAGGAAGTTCATTTTGTCTTTTATAATTTAATTCATGTATATCTTTACCATAATAAGCTCGGCTGGTATTATATTCTCCAGCATTGATTGCCTTTTTAAGTTCATTAAATATATCTTCAGAGTCTATAAGACTATAATCCATACTACCATCAAGAGGATCTATAGGCTGAATCTCTACAGTTGCCTCCATGTCCATCATTGGATCAGCTTTATATCTTGTCTTATATAAGTCTGGTCTGTCTTCTCTAATAATCTGTAGTAAATCTTCTTTTGTAGTATCAGCAGTTATTTTATCTTCAAGTTCTAAAAACTGTCTTTCTTCTTTCTTGACTTGTGGTTTTCTTTTCTGGCTGTATAAATAATCTACTAAACCTTGTCCTTTTAAATCGTTAGGTGCATCTAACAAATGTTGTTCTGCTCTTGAATACAGACCAAGCTCGTTTAATTCTGCACGATATGTAGGCTTAGTTCCTTTTTTTATTTTCATTCCTTTTGTCATGCCCATCAATAAAGGAGTAGCTTTTGTAAGAGAAGCGGCAGCCATAGGTCCTGCAATAGTAGGATCTACAAGAAGTGTATAAAACAGTTCTCCTAATGTATGTTGTGGTTTATCTATATATCCTTTTTTTGCTCCCCATTCAGTATATCTTTCAAAAGCATAAGGACTTTCTAATCTTTCTTTTGCGCCTATGTTTGGAAGAGGCATATGTTGAGAAGCTATATCATAAGGCAAGGCAGCCAAACGACCTAAATCTTCAGGAGCAGCAGCTAATAAGTAAGGTAGCTGTTCTGCTGCACGTTTCACTGCTCCTTCTCCAAACTGTTCTTTCATAAAAGTTTTAACATCGTTCCACTCAAGAGGTTTCTTTTCTTGTTCAGGAGGAGTAGTATAACCTACAAGATTTCTTAATTCTTCAAGATCATTAGGGTTATCATTAAAATATGCAGCAGCTATATTTTCATCATCAGCTTCACCACCTTCAGCAAACCCAAGCCTTTCCATTTCTGCTTCATAAGGTAGTCCTGTATTCTTATCTCTTCTTTCAGAAGGTTCTTTAGATACATTAGGAACTGGATAGTCTTCAGAGATTTTACCGCCTTCGAAAAATTGAAGCAGTGCTGGTCTACTTTTCTCTTCTTCGTCTTTGGCTTTTCCACCAGGAATCATGCCCATTGCCTGATCATATTTTCTTGCTTCTTTGACAAGCGCTTTATAAAGCTCTGGTTGAGCAGTTCTTAATAAAGTAATTCCTGGTATTTCGTCAATAGCAAAAGAAAGAGGACCAACCCAACTATCCCATACTCTAATTGCATCATCAACCGCAGGTCCTGTAAATCTGGAAGTTATAGCCCTAACAGTATTGACATATTCTCTGGCTACTTGCGTTCTATATACTTGCTCTGTTGGACCAAGCAATCCTATTCTTATTGCAGAATCAAGAATTTCACCACCGATAGTTTCTTCGCCTTTTTCTATTTCTTCTAAATTACGACCTCCTGTTCTGAGAGTATTGCCAAAGAGTCCTATACCAAGCATAGTAGTTACACCGCTCATTACACCTGCAGTTGGACCATAACGATGTACACTAAGTCCATGTTGTCTTACATCTTGAATAACTTCTCTAGCTGCGTTTTTTAATACAGTATTACTAAAAGCTGTAGGAAATCCCATTAAACCAAATGCCCATCTTGTACTAGGCATAGAATGCCAAAGTGGTTTTTGATTGGCGGCAGCCGTTGGATTCATAATTACTTCATCTACATACCTAGCAGCACTTCGTAAAAAATTCTCATTATAAAATTTTCCACTTGCTTTTCCTCCTGCTTTTACCCATCTTTTTCCAGCAGTAATATCTACATTTAATTCTCTTAGTTGGTTTGATAGTCGAAGTTTACTGGCTTTTGATATATTCTTATTTGTTGCAAGCTCATGTAGATTTTCATATATTTTAGATTTACCAACATTAAAACTTGTTACTTGAACAAAGCGTGTCCAATCATGTAAAAGATTAACTTTAAAGAATTTATTTTGAAGCGTAGTTGCTCGTTTTCCATAGCCCTGTCCATACATAGCCATAGACCTATCATCACTTGCCCTGTTCATTGATCTGCCAAACCTATTTAATTCTTTTAAAGCCTCTGGTCTTCCATCTGCAATATCTTTTTTAACCTCATTCCACCACATTTTTCTGTAGTCTCCTGCTGTATTCCAAAGAGTTCTGATACCTCCTTCTCCTATTTCACCTTTTACACCAGCCTTACCTTTTTGTGTTAGTGTTTTTCCTGCGCCTCTAACTAAAGGAACAGCAATTTCAGATAAACTTGTAATAGTTGCTAATGGCAATAAAGAAAGTTGATTGCCTACGATTGCTAAATCTGCTACTGATCTTAAAAATCCACTATCTATTTGTTTTACTTGCCCTGTAGTAACCAAGTAAATATCAACTAAATTATTTTCTTCTCTTCGTGTTAGTGGTTTTTTACCTTTAGCCTTTAATTCTGCTTTTATAGGCTCTAAATATCTTTGTACAAATTCAGCTAAGTCTTCGCCTAAATCTATTTTTCTTTGAATATAAGAAGAAGAACTATAGACATAATCATACATTAAATTTTCTACGTTATTGTCTAAATATTCAGCTATATTTTCTTCTTTTATATTTTTGAGCTGTCTTGGTTTTGTAAAACTTGGAATTTCTTTACGATAAGCTTTTCTACCTGCAGCAGCGCCTTTTTCTGCTGCTATCAACAAGGATTGACTCTTACCAACACGAGAAGTCGGATTAAGAATTGATTCTAAAATTTCAGTTATTTGAGCATCATCCGTTACCTTTTCTGCTCTTCTTATTTCTTTAACTAATTTTCCTTCAATTCCTTTATTAAAATTAGCTAATTCCTTTTTAACTGCAATAAAATTAAATCCTCTTGGTAAATAATTTTTTATTTTGCCTATTTCTATACCAGCCTTTTTAGCATCGTTTCTTATTTCTCGTAATACTATTTTAAGTGCATCGCCTGCTTTTAAAATATCATCAGTTGTTTTTTCAGTCATTTTAAAAGCTTCTTCCAACGATACTCTTTTCGTTTTTCTCTTAGTCGTAGTTCCTGTCCAATATAGTTTATCTGTTTTTATATCAACTGTTTTTCTTCCTGTTCTTAGATAATAAGCAAGAGCATCGTTTACAGGATCAGAGATTCTTTCAGACTTACGATAACTTTGTTTTGTGCTTTTAGGAGCTTTATAAAGTTTTGAAGGAAGCTTAAAGAAAGCATCTTCAGAAAATGCTTTTGGTTTAGTTATTGTTCCTATTTCTTTTAAAGGCTGTAAAATCTCTAGTATTTGTTCTCTTTTTGGTCCTAATCTAGCACCAACGTTTTCAAAAAAACTCCAGCCTGTCATTTTAGTAATTTTAGCAGGATCTTCTAATATACTTTTAGCTGTATCATATCTAAAAAGTCTTATAAGCGTGTTAAGAACTTCAGAATCTTCCATTTTCTTTTTAAACATGCTTGTTGGCTTTTGTACAAATCTAGTCAGCCTAAGAAGATTAGGAGTTAATTGTTCTATAATTTCATCTGTTTTTATTAAACCTTTATCAAAGATACCAGCTTTATAATCTTCTCCGCCTTCTAGTCTTGCTAATCTTCTGTTTGCAACAGAGCTTTGAAATTTAGAAATGCCTGCTCCTGCGCCTCTTAAGCCCAAAGGAATAGCTGCTCCTATAGCGCCATAGGCTGCTGTTTGTGCTAAATTTATATCTTCTCTACGATCAGTATTAACATCAATACCTTGTCTAACTAAGTCATTACCACTTGCATAAACCAAGCCTTCAGTCGAGGCTATACTTGTCATAGCATTTTTAGTTAAAATAGCATTGCCTGTAACAGGATCAGCCATTCTTCCTAGACCAGTCTTCTTTTTTAATTTTCCAATTTTAGCAGCACCTTTTGCTACTCCTTTAGCTACTTCTTTACCTGCTAACATTTTTAGACCTGTTTGTACAGCTTTACCTGCAGCTATACGAGCAGCAGCAGAAGTACCGCCTGACCAAGGAATGAAAAGAATACTTGCCATCATTGTAGGATCAGTAAACATTTCTTTGGTTACGTTAGAGCCTGCTCTTACCCATTCGCCAAAGCCTCCTATAGCAGCATTATTAAATTTGTTTCTTAAATAGGAATAATCTAGTTTTTGCTCCTCTGTAAATTTTTTACTATCAGCAAAGGCTTTTATTCCATCAGCTAAATTATAGTCTGCTCCTCTAAAATAGCCAAAAAGATCTCCTACCGAATCTCCTTTTCCTATAGAAGAAAGGAAACGTTCAGAAGTTTCAACAAATTCTTGATCGTTTCTTAGATCAGTTAAGGTATATCTTTTGGGTTTGGTTATAGGGATACTAAAAGGCTGAGAAGAATATCCGCCTTTAAAACTTCCTGCTGTTATGTAATCAGGCATAATAAAATAGCCTGTAGTTTAAGGCGTTCTTCCAACAATAAATCTATACAAAGGAACCCATTCATATATGTCTTCTTCTTCTTCAGTCTTAGGATTTATTCTAGTTCTGCCTGTGTTTTCTGCTTGTATTTTGATTTCCCATCTAGTTCTCTCCTTATCATCCACTACAGTAAATACACTTTTATTTGGACCAACTTCAAAATCTCCGTTTGTATTTAAATTTATATTAGGATTCCAACTAGCTTCGTTTCCATCTGCATCTTCAAAAGTTTTATTTTGTTGAAACCAGTTTGAATTATTAATATAATCAACATATTCTGTTGCTGTTTCTGGTAATAAAGGCATAGTATAAAAATCTGGATCTACATATTCAAAGAAGGATCTGTTTAAAGCTCTATCTTTCTTTATTCCTCTATAAATATCAGGAGCATCTCTTCCAAGCCATTCTTGACTTTCCCATATTCCTTCTTTTTGTAACTTATAAGCTTCTGATAAAGCTTCGTTAGGCTCCATATTATACTTATTTTCTAATTTTGTAGCTGCTCTAATTACCTCACTAATAAAGACATTAGAAGTCTTTGTAGATGCATCTTTATTTCCTGCCTCGTTCCAAATAAAATCTCCATCAAGTGTCTCAAGCATAATTCTAACATCTATATTTCTTTCCTTATCCAAAGTAATTGTATCAAATACTATTTGTCTTAATGTTTCATTTTTCATTTGATCATTAACATCTTTTCCTTTATCTCTTTGGATTCCCATGCCTAAATCGTATATATCTCGTTTTCTATTGTCGAGATAATCTGTAATATCTATACTAACTGCTCTTTCAGGATCAACCATTTTAAGTTGATCTCGTATAGCTGTAACCTCCGTATATATATTAATAAAATTCTCTCTTTCATGTTCATTAACTTGATCAAGTGCTGGTATATTTGTTGTTGTAGTTCCACCAAGACTAAAAAAGGTTTCTAAATCTGTAATATCAAAATCACCACTTTCAATTTTTGTCTTATATGTTTTTAAATCAACCTTTATTTGTTCAGCATTTGTAGTAAAAGTTGTATATGTTTCTCTTGCTAATCTAATTGCTTCATAAATAGATTCTTCTTCTTTTTCAGGATCTACATAAGCTTGTGTTCCTTCAGTTAATTTATCTTGTGCTAGTCTCTTAACTTTTGCATTCTCTGCAGCTAATTCTAGTTCTGCCTTTTCAATCATTCCAAAACGAGGAGTGCCATCCTTATCATAACCCCACTTTTCATTAAACCATGCTCTTACAGCTCCTTTTTTAGTAGGATCATCTTTAACTGCAGTTAAGGCAGCTTTAAATTCTTTTTTAGCTTTTGCATTAAATTGTGTAAATGTTTTAAATTTACCAATCTCAGGCTTATCTTTATAACTTAGTACATTTAGCTCTGCTAACTCTCTATATTTGTCTTTAACATTCATTGCTAATTGATATTCGTCATCAGCCAATGCATCGGCTCCAAATTTTTTTACTCTTGACCAAGGATTAGCACCATACTGAGCCTGTAATTCTGGATCTTCATTAAATAATCTTATTGCTTCGTTATTTAAGTATGTATCTCTAGAATATTCATTTTCATAGGAGGCTAAAGCTGCTCGTTTTCCGTCATTAGCCTTCCAAATATCTTTATTATTTTCAAAAATATCAGTATATTGATCTGTAACTTCAGCCATAGTATTTGCTACATCCGCTTTTAATTGTAGTCCTTTTTGTCCTAGTAATTCAGAAATACCGCTAAGAGCAAGTAATTTAACTATATCTTTCTTTTTTCTTTTTCTTTGTGAAGACAATAATGATCCAGCAAGCTGACCATATTTTGAACCTGCTCCTGAAAAATAATCTTGTTGTGCCACTATTCTGTTCCTCCTTTTTTATGCTTATTGTTGTCTATTTAATATACTTTGAATTTCTGGACCTTTCTCTTGAACCTTTTCCAAAATACTTTTCGGTAATATATTAGAGTTTATATTTAATTTTTCTTTATTAACACTCTTAACAGGCTCTGCATTTTTTATCTTTTCAAAAACATTTTTAAACTCGTTAATTTTTTCTTCTACTTCTTCTGGATCTTCTGGATCTTCATCATCAAACTCGTCTAAATCATCTCCTTCAATATTATACTTAATATTAGCTTCTTCTCCAATGCTCATAATTAAATACATTACAGGCTCCATTAAAAGCAACATAGTATCAGGACTAATATCTCCTTCAGTAAAGTTTGCATAGAGTATCGCTGTAGCAATATCTGAAACTGCAGCACCATTTACTAAAGCACCAATAGTTCCTTTTATAGCTTCTGGCTGTAATATTAATTTTGAAATATTCATTAAAGCTTCTCTAGGATTTGAAAAAGCAGGAGGCTTTTCCCAAGGTTTAGGTTGCTCTGGATCACTTGTTAAGCTTTGACCTGGAATTGGACCACCTTTACTAGATAAGCTGACCATTTGATCTAAGGCTGCTTGATCATGTTTTTGTATAGGTCTTGTTTTAGGTCCTCTATCAGGACCTATTATATCATCAATCGTATATCCAGCATCTATAGCATCTAATACAGTTTGTCCTGCAGCATCTCCAATACTTCTAGATATAATTGGTCTAGGCGGTCTTTTTTGTTTGGTTGCTGTTGTTGCCATAATATTATATTTCTCCTATACTGTTGCTTGAGTATATAGTGGATTTTTTGCAGCAAATGGATCTATATTTCCATACAATAAATTTTCATAAGCACTGTTTATATCCAGAGGTCTACCATCCATGCCATAAATTTGTAAAGGATCAAAATATCTTTTTCCTTCTATATCGCCTGCAAACATCGCTCCTGCTGGATCTTCGCCTTGTAATTCATTCAAAATATATCCTGATGCAACACTTCCTGTTACATTACTCGCCCAACTTCCAAGTCCTTTTACAAATTTACTTCTTGTCTTAGGTGCTGCTGCGACTGCTGTAGGACCTACTCCTTGTTCTTTAGCTATATTAGCTGCGTGTTTTTGCCATGTCTCTCCTCTCGAAATTTTATAAGCATCAAACTCGGCAGCACTTGGAATATTTCCTTTAGCCATTCTGCCAAGAAATATTTCTTCTTGAGTAACTGCTTTACCAGTCGCTGAATTTATAATCATGTCATTTACTGGATCATAATAAGTACTTAATGTAGTAGCTGCTTTACCAGTCGCTGAATCTATAATCATGTCATTTACTGGATCATAATAAGTACTAGCTCCTCCTGTAATACTTCCTGCTCCTAATTCTGTTGCTTTTTCTGTCAATCCTGCCCAATCTGTTGCTGCTCTTGCGCCTTTACCTAGAGTTGAACCAAGCGCTGTAAAAGGTTTAGTTACTGTTGATAAAAAACCAGTTCCTTCCATAACTGTACCTACATTAGTAGCCCAAGTACCAAAAAAACCAGAACCTGATACACCAGCACCTTTTAAGAAAGCGCCTCCTGTATAGTATACTGCTGCAGCTATCAATATAGCTTTAAAGATTTTGCTTTTAGCTACTTTCTTAACAACTTTGGCAACACCTTTAACGACTTTTTTAACTCCTTTAACAACGCCTTTAACGACCTTTTTAATTCCTGAAAATATTTTACTTATTAATCCCATCTGTTTCTACTCTCCTTTTATTCTTATGTTGTAATATCACCGATAATAGCAGATATTAATGTATTTAATGCTGCAGTTGAACCATACTTTGAAGGATCATTTGCAATTGCTGTATTAACAAGTTGTGCAATTCTATTCTTATCGTTCTCAGCTTCTCTAAAATCATAATCTGCTTGATCTCTCATTTCTTGCCATAGAAAAGACGAAGCTGTTTGTGATAAATTAAAAGCATTCATAGAATTCTGCATATTCACAGTATTCTGTGCTGCCGTATTAGCAAGATTAGTATTTCTTCTCCATTGAGTATTTGATGCTTCTACTGCTTCTGAGTTTTGAGCTAACCATTGATTTCTTGCAAAGTCTTGATTAGCATTAAACTCAGAAACTTGAGTAGTTAGTTGTGAATTAAATTTATTTATATCCGCTTCTATTCCTACTCTTCTTGCTTCTGCTGCATTCTCTTGAGTAGCATTAAACTGTGTCATATTATCATTTCTTGCTGCATTATTCAAATCAATTTGTGCAGCTAAATTAGTCATAAATTGATTTGTTTGGTTCTCACTAGTAGCATTAAATTGCAAAGATGCATTTGTAGCAGCTTGATCACTTAACAAGGCTTGCTGTTGCATTTGAGCTTCCATAACTGAAGCTTGTTGTTGTTTATCTAAATTAGACATATCATATGCTAAGAAATTTTGAGCATTAGTTATAGCAAGTTTTGTTCTTTGATCTACTGTTGCTAAATCAAGGCTTGCCATTGCTGCAGCATTTTGCATAGCTCCTTGATGTTTCTCACTCATGTTTTGCAATGTAGTTGTCTGCATAAATTTACTATTAGACATTTCTATTTTTTCAGCAGTACTGAACTTAGCCATATCTATATTTGCACTAATTTGAGCATTAAGCATAGTCGATTGTTGATCATTACTTAGTTGTGCTAATCCCATTTCTTTTGCTAGATTAGCATTGAACTGAGCAGCATTCATTTGTTTATCGTATCTTGCAAGCTCTGCTACATTTTCAGCAGACATAGATTCTGAATCTGCTTGATTCTTAGATGTTAAATTAGCCAAACTAATTTTTTCTTGCATACTTAAATTAGCTAAATCTGCTTGCTGAAGAAGTTGTTGGTTCTGAGACAACACACTAACTGTATTGTTTAATTCTTGCATACGGAATCTATTATCTTCAGTAAAATTAGCTGCATCGGTAGCTGCTCTTTCTTGAAGATTTGCAAGTTCCATTTGTTGTTCATTACCTAAATTAGCTAAATCCATTTGCTGTGCCATAGCAGCATTAGTTTTTCTAAAATCTACTAATACATTAAGATTAGCTAATCTCGTTTGCTGATCAGCAGTCATATTAGCTCTAGAAGTAGTATTACGTTCCGAAAGCTCTGCAAGCTCTACTTTAAGTTCGGAATCAAGATTAACCTCTTCCATACGCTGATCTAATTCTGCTTGTCTTATATTTCTTTGGACTATTGCATTAAGTTCTGTTAATCTAAATTGATTATCTGCTGTAAAATTTGCAGTATCTGTAGCTGCTTTATCTTGCAACATAGCTAATTCCATTTGTTGCTCATTAGTCATATTAGCTATGTCCATCTGTTGAGCAAACTGAGCATCTGTTTTTCTAAAATCTATTAATGTTTGAATATTAGTTAATCTTTCTTGATTCTCAACAGTCATTGTATCTTTGGCTGCTGCATTTTTTTCTGTAAGGTTTTGCATTTCAAATTGCAAATTACCACTAAGATTAGCTTTTTCCATTTCTTGCTCTAAGTCTGCTTGTCGCATAACTTTAGCAATTTGAGCATTATACTTTGTTAAACGCATTTGCTGATCAGCAGTCATCGTTTCTTTTGCAGCCATATTTAAATGTTGTAATTCAGCAAGATCTCTTCTAGAATTCGCATCAAATGAGGCTATAGCTGCTTGTTGTCTTTGTTGTGATTCTTGTTGCGCTTTTTGTTGAGCAAACTGAGCATCAGTCATTCTTGCTTGTTGCTGTTGCTGTGCTGTAGTTAATACGGCTTCTGATGTAAACTGACCTTGTTGTACTTTAATCTGTTGAGCCATCGAAGCTGTTTGAGATGCAGAAGTTTGACGATTTGCAAGATTCTGCATACGTACTGTCATAGTATGTTGTGCTTGAGATAAATTAGCTTGTTGTTCGTTAGATAGATTTTGTTGCGCTCTTTGCTGTAGTGCTTGTGCATTTGACTGTGCCATTGGTAACGCAGTCTGAATAATTGCATTAAATAAAGCATCTCTACCAACTGTTGAGACAGATAAACCACGCTCTGCCATCATCTGCTCTACTTGTGCTACTGCTGGTCTAGCCCAAGCAGGTGTTGTTCCTTCTTCCATACCTTCCAAAAGCTTACCCATTTGAACAGATACTAAAGCTTCTTCAGGCAAAGCAGCAACCGCAGCCGTTACTTGAGGATTTTCACCACTATCTATTTGTGCTTCTACTGTTGCAGCATCTTCAGCAATTGCTGCCGTAACTTCAGGAGGCACAAGTCCTACAACTGATAACATATCTTCTGCTGCTACAGACCTATCTTGACCTGTTACAGCTTCCATAGTTGCTGCTGCCATTGTAGGTACACCACCTATTTGTGCTGCATCTCCTTGTGGAGCAGTGCCTGTAATTGCTGTACGACCTTCTAAATCTACAGAAGGTACATTTCCTAAGTCTGCAGCTATTTTTGTAGCTGCCTCACCAACTTGTGCGGTTCTTTCTGATGCTTTTGTAAAAGTAGGTACATTATCAATATTTGTATCGCCACCTTCAGGAGTATAGTCTGCTCCATAGAACGTAGCTGTTGCTTCTGCTGCGTCTGGAGGCATACCCATAGTATTAACATAATCTCTTGTTTGTGCTTCTCCTGTTTGAGCTGAACGCTCTCTTGCTAATTTATATTCAGGTAAGTCTTCTAAAGGTACTCCACGACCTTCTGCTATTTTACTTAATCTTTGAAGCTCTACATCTCCAATTGTTTGACCTTCTCTGGTTTCTGCAACAGGTCCTGGAACAAAATCAGCAGTTATTTCTTCTAATCTAGGTAAAAACTGTGCAACAGATTCAGGATCACCAGTTACAGGATCTATCATTCTTGTAAACTCAGGTGACTCTGCTTTGGCTTTTTCCAAAGCTTCGTCAGGAGGCATTCCATCGTGTGTATATTTTTCAGTTAATGTTAATATTTCTTCTACTGTTGCTTTTGCGTGTGTGGGTAATCCGTCTTTTAGATCTCTTATTGCTGCATCAATCTGTGGAGTTGCAGGAACAGGCTCACCTGTTTCAGGATCTATTATTACATTACCTTGTTCATCTCTTTTAAATTCGCCTATAGTTGCTGCATCGTATGTAGATGCATCGTATGCTTCAGTAGTTACATCATCTGCTGCTGTTCCTGTAGTAACATCCTCACCTGATATAGTCTCTATAGAAACTGCAATTCTTTGTCCGTC
>Ga0080013_1004799_pt1 | contig 13049 bp, 18 predicted proteins | sample ETNvirenome_6_85_FD_69236 | JGI IMG/M metagenome (GOLD analysis project Ga0080013, IMG submission 69236) | Marine viral communities from the Pacific Ocean - ETNP_6_85 (SPADES assembly) (version 2) | ecosystem: Environmental > Aquatic > Marine > Oceanic | place: Pacific Ocean | collected 2013-06-19 | reverse complement strand
CAAGATTGATTTCGACAATCAAGAAGTGTATAGGAATATATTCCAGAAGCAAAACTTCGCCGGTATTTTTCAGTTTACTGAACAGCGGGCACAGGAATTCTGCGCGAACGCAAAGCCGAAGTCACTAGTTGATATCTCAGCCATCACCTCGATCTACCGTCCAGGTCCACTTTCCGCCAATGTGCACGAGCAATACATTCAAGCTAAGGGGATGCCCCACGAGATTGATTATCTCAATGAGCAGGTGAAGGACGTAACTCAAGAGACTTACGGGTTCCTGATCTTCCAAGAGCAGATCGCGCTACTGGCGCACCGGCTCGGCAAAGACCTCACGCTAGACGAAGGCAACATGCTCCGAAAGGTGCTGACTAAGAAAGGCACAGGTAAGGGAGCAAAGCTCAAGAATCAACTCAAGCAGAAGTTCATCAACGGCTGCGTCGAGAAGGGCATTCGCCATGGCGAGTCCGAGGACATGTGGGAGAGGTTTGAGTACTTCTCGGGCTATGGATTTAACAAGTCGCATGCCATTTCGTACTCGGCAATCTCGTTCCAGTGCGCGTGGCTATACAATTACTATCCGGTAGAGTGGATGGCATCGTTCTTAGACAAGGAACCAGAGAAGCGCAAGGAGAAAGCTATCAATATCGCGAAGTCGAACGGCTTTGAGATTGTTGAGGCGGACATCAACACCTCGTCGTTTGTGTGGGAGATCGATCCCAACAACTCGAAGCGCCTCTATCAGCCCCTGGCAGGACTCAAGGGTCTTGGCGACGCTGCAATTCAGCAGATTGTCGACAACCGGCCGTTCAATACTGTTGAGGAGTTTCTATTCCATGACGACATCGTATATAGCAAATTGAACAAGAAGGCGTTAGATGTATTGGTCCGCTCCGGAGCGCTGAATAACCTCATGGACGAGCGCTTTAGTGGACGGAAGCACTTCTGGTCTGCGGTTGCAGTCGACAGGGTGTATAGTAAGAAGAAGTTTTTGGAGAACATCGAGACGTATAAGGATGAGGGCGATTTCGCGGTCGAAGAAGAGATCGACAATCTCACGACACTCACTGGAATATTCCCTATGCACCTCGTAATGACCGAAGAAGTCAGAACCCGGCTTGAGGCAAATTATGTCCCTCCAGTATCTGACTATGACCCAGACCTGGGATTGGTATGGTTCATACCACGAGAGATTATTAGAAAGAAGACAAAGAATGGAAAGCCTTATTGGATTGTCGCTGTAATTGATTCAAATTCGGTGTTGACAAAGTTTAGGTGTTGGGGTATAGTAGAGGGTAAGGATAGGATTCACTTGAATCGTCCTTATATGGGTAAACTAGATTTCGACCCAGCGTGGGGGTTTTCCACACGATCGATTAGAAGAAATCTGAGATTGTTAGGATAATCATGATAGCAGATATAGTAATAGGACTCTCGTATGGTGATGAGGGTAAAGGAAAAGTAACTCACCATCTTTTGAAGTCGGGTGATTATACTCATTGTCTTCGGTTTAATGGAGGGTGTAATGCAGGGCACACCATTTATCATAATGGGAAGAAGTTTGTAACTCACCACATTCCGGCAGGTGTTTTCTTTGGAATTAAATCAATCATCGGCGCAGGGTGCGTGGTGAACTTGGAGCAATTCCAAAGAGAAATCAACGAGTTGGAAGAGAGTGGCATCGAAACAACAGGTCTTGTTTTTATTGCCCATAACGCTCATGTGATTACGGATAGCCATTTGGCTGAGGATACACAAGATACAACAATTGGCACCACAAAGCGTGGCAATGGACCCGCATACCGCGACAAATACGGACGCACCGGACAACGCGCATGCGACGTTGAGGAGTTGAGGTCAGGTCCTTATCTTATCAGCTTGTATCAAGAATTGCACAACACCCTTATCGAGACTAGCGTCCTCTGTGAGGGCGCCCAGGGCTTTGGCTTGGATATTGATTGGGGAGACTACCCCTATGTTACATCGAGCCACTGCACGACCGCCGGCGCTCTTCTAAACGGTATACCACCCCAAGCCGTCCGCCGTGTCTACGGCGTCACCAAGGCTTATGATACATACGTGGGCGCAAAGGAATTTCATGGCAAAGGTCGGGAATTTGATTTGCTGCAGCAACTTGGAAACGAGTTCGGTGCTACAACAGGGCGCCCCCGACAATGTAATTGGCTCGATGTACGAATGCTTCGGCGCGCCATCACTGTTAATGGAGTTACGGACGTTGTTATCAACAAGGTTGATATTTTGCGAGAGGCGGGCAGATGGAACTTGCGATCTTATACGGGAGACAAGATTCATATCCAAACTGGCAACGAGCAATCATGGAAACAATATATCAAAAGGTATCTAGAAGAGACACATGTAAATGTCGTGTTTTCAGAAAGCCCAGAAAGGATTTAAAATGATTTTACAATACCATATGTTACGAGGAAATGACCACCCACCAGTCAGGGCAAACCCCAGCGATGCTGGACTTGACTTGCGTTGGGTCCCGTCAGAGAATGCAGAGACTGTTTTAAGAATCGAACCTGGAGAAAGTATCTTGGCGCCCACCGGGTGCATCTTCGGAATTCCCCATGGTTATATGATGGAGATAAAGAATAAATCGGGAGTTGCTTATAGGCGCCAGCTATTGGTTGGTGCCTGCGTGGTAGACTCTGGATACAAAGGAGAAGTGTTTGTTAACCTTCACAATATCGGGAAAGAAACCCAGTTTTTGGAACCAGGAGACAAAGTTGCACAAGCAGTCGTCGTTCCGGTAGTTCATGCACGGTTTGTGGCATCTGAGACTCCGGATGTATACGACTGGTATCCTATTACTATTTCTAACAGGGGCGACGGTGCCCTAGGGAGCACAGGAAAATAAATGGCCAGCACACTACCAAAATCAAAAGCACGAAATCTCTATTTACCAGAGCAAGTAAATCAAGAGTCAATGAATAAGCTTACAAAAAGCATTATTGAAATCAATGAAGACGATGCCTATTTGAAAAAACTATACAGTATTCATGATATAGATTACGTTCCAAAGCCGATTAATATGTATATTGATTCTTATGGCGGCGCTGTTTACCAATGCTTCGGATTGCTGGGAGTAATGGATAAAAGCGAAACCCCGATTCATACAATTGTGACAGGAGCAGCTATGTCCTGTGGTTTTATGATCCTCATCAGCGGACACAAGCGGTTTGGTTATGAGCATTCAACCCCCCTATATCATCAGGTTTCGACCGGCTTTCATGGGAAAGTGCAGGATATGGAAGAAAGTTTAGCCGAGACAAAGAGGCTCCAGAAGAAGATAGAGGAGTTTACATTGCAGCGCACCAACATTCCGAAAAAGAAGTTACAGCAAGTTTTGAAGAATAAGATCGACTGGCACATGAGTGCTGAAGAAGCGCTCGGATTGGGTGTCATTGACGGCATTATATGAAAAAACTAAGAAAAGTCGACAAAGCAAAGCGCAAAAAACAACGCAAAGATGCTCAGAAGAAGATGGAAGAACAAATATCTCTGCTCTCTAATCACCCAAAGGATTGTTGTGTTTGCAAGAAACTATTTATAAGGAACCATGATACGGTTAAAAGTTGGATGGTTACAATTGTTAGTGAAAAGAAGAAAGTTCACTTAACATGCCCGGCTTGCTGGGATACAGTGAAGGAGATAACAAGATGTCAAGAATAAGGGGTTTTCATGCCGAAATTATCAAAGAGCGTTTTGAAGAAATACTTGAGGATGAAAAGGGATATGATTTTTTCGACGCCAAAACACCATATAACGTTAATATTATTGGAATTCGAAATATGAATGGTAGGGTAAATCAATTTGATGATATAATCTTGGTAATTTATCGGGATGCGTATAAACGCTGGATTGTTGACACGTACCAAGCAACAACTGATCCGGGTCTTTATTGGCTTAAAAACCCGATGAATGTTAATGGTACCGCTATCCTGTGCCCGGATCAGTACCGCAGCGCGTATAGAATAGATAAGCACCAGGGAAAGTATGACGCCTTGTGTCAACGTCTCGCGGCTGTCTCAGTTTGGCGCGATGCTGATCGAGACTCGGAACACGACATGGACGCCACCGCAACAGCCACGGGCTATTTCGGTATAAACATCCATAAAGCCGGCCGAAGCTCAACCCGGGTAGATAAATGGAGCGCCGGTTGCCAGGTATTCAAAAACGACGGCGATTTCAAAGAGTTTATGAAGACAATGCGTACAGCAGAGTCTCGATTGGGAAACAGTTTTACCTATACTTTATTAGAAAGTACCGACATTGACAACTAGAGAAGCACTATCATATGATGACGTTCTGTTGATGCCTCAGTATTCTGACATTCGAAGCAGAAAAGAAGTAAGCATTAAAACGGCATTCCGGGGTCCTTATGCAGCAGTATTATTCGACCTTCCTATCATTGCTAGCCCCATGGACACTATATCCGAAGCAGAGATGGGAGTGGCAATGTGGGATAATGGCGGTCTAGCCGTGATTCATCGTTATAACACAATTTCTGAGCAAGTTCAAATAGCTGATGAGGTAATCGTGGGATCATGTGCCAACGTTGCTGCAGCAATCGGAGCTTCCGGAGACTATTTAGAGAGGAGCGCTGCACTGTATGACGCCGGGACTCGGATTTTATGTATCGATGTAGCACACGGACATCACGTTTTAATGAAAGGCGCACTAGCGAAACTGCGAAGCACTTTCGACGATCGAGTTCATATTATGGCTGGCAACGTTGCCACCTTGGAGGGTTACGATGACTTGGTCGCTTGGGGAGCCGACAGTGTGCGTTGCAATATTGGCGGCGGTTCTATTTGTTCAACTCGGATTCAAACTGGCCATGGTATGCCAGGACTTCAAACCATTATTGATTGCGCGCGCACAAATGCTCGGAAAGTTCCCATCATTGCTGACGGTGGAATCCGAAACTCGGGTGATATTGTCAAGGCTCTTGCAGCTGGGGCTGACTTCGTTATGCTTGGCTCTTTGCTTGCGGGCACTGATGAAACTCCTGGCGATGTAATCAATACCCGCAAGGGTAAGTTCAAGGCTTATAGGGGAATGGCTAGCGCGGACGCGCAAGTAGAATGGCGCGGTAAAACGTCTTCACTTGAAGGGATCGCCACCACGGTACCATACAGGGGACCTGTGTCTGGTGTCCTTGATGAGCTGCGACGCGGAATACGAAGTGGACTTTCCTATTCCGGCGCGCGCACTATCCAAGAGTTACAAACCCGCGCGCAATTTGTGAAACAAACAAGCAGCGGACAACTAGAAAGCTCAACCCATATACTAAAGCGATGAGCGATCAAAGAGAAAACTATTCAATTTTGAGTTTTGGTATAGATTCAAAATTACATGAGAATCTAAAGATAAGACTTTATTATGACCAAATCAGAAACCAAAGTCAGTTCTTCAGGATGTGTGCTGAATCATACTTGGAACAGGACGAACTGTTCATGAAGTTTTTTGATGAGGCAAAGATACGGACAAAAGCACAGTCCAAAAATCGTGCTAACAAGTCACGCAAGTTGAGGGATAAGGGCAACGATTTACTCAAAAAACTCGCCTTGTCTGATGAAGAAGTTGAGAATATATTTGATATACTAGAAGAGGATTTACCAGAATTATGAGAGATTGCGCAAAAGAATGTTACCTGACCAAAACCATATGTCAGAATAAAGAATGCAGATTGAGTATTGATTACGAAGAGGATCTAAACTGTACAATTGTAGCGGTGCAGCGGCATGGACCCATGACGTTAGAAGAGATTGGTAAAAGACACCATGTAAGTACTGTAAGGATAAAGCAAATCGTGGATGCCACCCTCTTAAAATTAAAAAAGACATTCCTGAGGGAAAATACTATTTAAAAGTAGCATATTCGCGATATGTTAGGAGATAATCGACAATGTCAAACAAAAAGAATCTATTAAATGAATCACAGATCCGTCAATTTATGAAGTTGGCGAGTCTCACCCCCCTTGCACCCGGGTTTGTGGAGGGCTTGAAGGCTCCCGCTGCTCTGGAGGAAGAGGAGGAGTTGTTCTCGGAGCGCAATACGCGTCCCCCTGGTGGCCGAGCGAGTCATGGTAGGGGCGATGATCTTGACCCACTTAAGCGAGAGCAACAGGCTCTTGGAGAAGTCGACGAGCTTGCTGATGCCGAGGATGATTTAAAGCACGCTGACGACCTTGAGGACGACGCTGCCGAAGATCTTGGTGACTTGGATGTTGGCGACGAAGAAGTCGAGATGGATGTTGAGGTTTCTGAAGGTCCCACCGAGGAAGAGGTTCTCGCAGCGCTAGAGGTTATTGCCCGCGCCGCTGGAGTCGAGGGTCTGGAGATGGACGTAGAGTCGACCGGCGAGCCTTCCGAAGAAGAGGTCGTTGACGTCGAGGAGCCCCCGGCTCTGGAAGAGCCTGGACTGGACGTCGAGGAGCCCCTGGATGTCGCGGTTGAAGACGACGTCGAACTCCAAGAGGGCGACGAGGAAGTAGTGGCAACTGAATCAACTGACGAACTCGTGGAGCAGATCACCAAGCGTGTTGCTGCCCGCATTCTCAAGAGTGCACTCACAAAGAAGTAAAGATAACGCTTGACTTTCAAGAGATACTAACGTATACTAAAGGCTGTGGACACCCCACAGCCTTTTTTTATGGAGCTTAAATGTATGAACTAGCCTTTGCTGAACTTATGGCGTTTGTGGTCTTGGGCTTTGCAGCCGGGATCTTCGCTAGTGTCTGGTTAACGCGCATCTTTGAGGTAGTACACATGTGGCGCTTTTGCCAAGAAATAATAGCACATTGTTTATTGATGTGCACGAAAATAATGGAGGACGTAGCGTTCCTTTCGGAGGTTAAACGCAAACACATGAGAGAATCAGATTTTACTGATGAGCAAATTCAAAAGTTTGAAGAAGTTGACACCCGGGTCTTGATGAATTGGAAAAATTCTGTTATACTGTCTTTGCTTGATGCTGCGCCGCCAAGGTTTCGCTCTTTAATGCCATTTACAAATTGGAAAGAAGCTATTAGGTTTCTTGATGAACTGCACCGGGATACCGTCACCGATCGGAGGAAGAATTATGAACTATGATGATAATCATGAAACCGGAGAGGAAGAGTTAGAAGAAGAAATACTATATGAAGAGCCCCTAGAATCTCCCCTTATAGGCTTATGTTCTGACATCAACGAAGAGTCGATGAAAGAGATCGCCTTAAGTTTGTTAACCTTTAACGAGGGGAAAATAATCCACCCCGATGGCGCCGTCTTTGAGGACACTCAGGATATTGAGTTCTTTATTAGTTCTAGCGGCGGGTCTGTCAATGATATGTTTGCTATCTATGATTTAATGGAATTGGTAAAAAGAAATCGAGACATTGCTACTTTTGGCTATGGACGGGTTGCGTCAGCAGCCGTTCCGCTTTTGGCTCTTGGAACCGCCGGAAAACGGCATATTGCAAAGCGAGCAAGAGTAATGCTCCACCACTGTTCCAGTGAATTAGCGGGCTCCCACGCTACACTCCGGTCCAACTTCACAGAGTTGAAAAAAGTAGAAGCAATGATGATCGAAGCCATGGCAGACAATTCGAATCTTTCCGTCAAAGAATACTATGACATTCTATCGAGGAATACCGATGAATATTTTTCAGCCCAAGAGGTGTTAGAAATGGGTCTTGTTGATAAAATCATCTAATTAGTATTAGCCTACGAGGATAACCCATGAATATTGATGCACTAGTCGAAAGTTTTTACCAGAAAGCTGACAACGAAGACCTGATTAACGAGGTACTTAAGTTTTTGCTTGTAGAGTCAGGCGCCTCGACGCCCCCCAAAGCAACCTTTGAGTGGTCCATGATCCCGGACATTCCAATCTCCGAGATTGGCTGGTCAGATGTTACCACCACCGAAGATGGGGAACAGATTCTCGGACCCCAACGCGCGTTATTACAGCAATATCTGGATAATATTGGGAGTGCTAATGATACTTTTGAGGGACAGATCAAATCCCTTCAGAAGTTCTATGGACCACAGGGCCCCGCAAATATTATGGACGGAGCCAAGAATAACACGGATGCCATTACTAAACTTATTTCTTATCTTGTGTTTTACAAAACACTTACCAAAGTGGTGACGAACTTTAATGCGTCGTCCGCAGGATTTACTTTCGAAGCTTTCCTCGCTACTCTCCTACACGGAGAACAGATCAAAGCTAACACAGGCACTATTGCAGACTTTGTAACTGGTGATGGTGTCCCGGTCAGCCTCAAACTATATGCCGAGAAAACCCTCAAAGTTGGGGGCAGCTATCGAGACCTAGTGAGGGACCTCAGGGACCCCAAGCCTCAATTTAGTCATCCCGCTGAACAAGGCGCAGGCATGCGATATGTTGTGTGTACCAAGGACATCAGCGGTGAGGGTCTCCAACAGAAGGGAGGCATCAAATTCTATCAGTTCGACTTTACACTTGACAACGTATTTAATATCCTTGCCTCCTCCATGGACAAATCCCAGAAGAATATCTGGCTCCCCGCTGCGTATGTGGCTGCGGTAAAGAAAGGCGGAACTCTAGACTTTAATAGCACACTGCCGTCAGTAGACATGCATACTCCAGAGGATTTGGAATCAGATTTTATTAGGAATTTCAAGGATCTCCTCAAAGCAACCAGTGTCACACTCGCTAAAAAAGAGATAGCGTTACCACAACGCCCAGAGGGACTAGACCCCTCCTTCCCCACTGAGAAAGATATTGAGTACATTTTAGATGTTATTGATTATGCCAAAAAGGACCACTACTTTAGTCTTGCTCCGGCCGTTAAAGTCAAGGAGGGCGAAGAGCCCCCGCCACGCGAGGTCATTCGTGGCATTTCACTTATGAAGGCTGACCCGCTTAGTGTGCTAGCCCGGGACTTATATATCAACAATCCGCAGCAAAGCCCTGATCGCAATACAAAAAAGGTTCCGTCTATGCGCGCCTTTGGGTTTCTCGGAAAGAGGCTAGCCGCCGCCAACGCAATGATCGTGGGGTCGCTTAAGGCTGCTGAAATGAAGGCGCTCCGCAAGCAAGCCCTGCAGGATGCTCAATGGGTTACCGATATGGGTGATCTTAAAGTGTTTTATAAAGGGCTGTCCTTTGAAGAAAAGAGACAAGCACTCCTTAATACTTATGGGTTCTTGAATGAAGAACAGTTTGACCTCAACCGAGCACAAGCCACTGAACCCGGTGCACCCATCTTTTCGCAGTATCTGGGAAATATTCTAATTGGTGGAGAGATTGTAGAGAAGATGCTTAAGAATGTGTCTGCTCTCTTAAATGAAGAAATCTTTTCTGTATTTACCTCACTTAAAACATTATCGGATAGTTTGAACGGATTCTTTGCAGGAGGTCTGAGCGACAACAATAAAGCTATGACAGCAATAGCTAGCGCCCAAGACATTCAGGAGAAAACTGCCGAAGTTAGCGGGACAAAGAGCAGCAGCGCTGCAGCCGCTGCTCCAGCCATGGCAGGTCCTCAGCCTGCATCCCAGCGCAAGTATATTCAAGAAGAATAAAAACTCCTTGACATTGTGCGGTGGTGTGTTATAATAATTAAATAGAATGAGAGGTGACATGTGACTAATTGCAAATTTGAGTCTCGTGCAGTATTGAGTGCAAAAGTATTAAAGGGAATCAACACCCTTGCGGATAATGTAGCAGCGACACTGGGACCCAAGGGTCGTAATGTTATTTTGCACGAAAAGGGAAAGACTCCGTTCATCACTAAGGATGGTGTGACTGTTTCTGCTTTTGTCCACGCTGACGATGAATTTGAGAATGCCGCCATGCAGATTCTAAAGCAAGCAACATCACAGACTAACACCATGGCAGGCGATGGCACCACCACCGCAACAGTGTTAGCCAGAGAAATTATCACGAAGGCGCAGAGATACATCACAGCCGGGGCATCCCCCGTTGAACTCAAGCGCGGCATCGATTCAGCCGTGACGCATCTCGTATCTGAGCTAAAAAACGCTGCAACTCATATCGAAACTTTAGATGATGTGGAGAATATAGCAACCATCTCAGCGAACAACGACCGGACAGTTGGCAAACTAGTTGCCACCGCAGTCGACAAAGCTGGGAAAGATGGCTCGATTACAATTGAAGAGTCTCGAACAGTCGAAACCAATTTAGACGTTATTGAGGGATTCCGTCTGGAAGCTGGATATGCTGCTTCGGCTTTTGTAACCGATGAACGAAGAGGCGCAGTACATTATGATGCACCACTTCTTCTCGTAACCGACACCAAAATCGACAACGTAGAGCAGATTCTACCAGCATTGGAGATTGTTTCTAGAGACGGCCGCCCTCTTATTATCGTTGCCGAAGATATCGAAGGTCAGGCATTAGCCGCCCTGATTATGAATACGGTCCGCGGTTCACTGAAGATTGCCGCTGTGAAGGCGCCCTTTTATGGTACGCGGCGCCGCGATATTTTGTCAGACCTGGCACTTTCTACCGGCGCAGAATTTGTTTCGCGGGATTCAAAGATCGGTCTGCGTGATATTAAGCTGCAGCACTTTGGTCAATGCCGTTCGATTGATATCACCACAGTTGGCACCACCGTAGTCGGAGGTAAAGGAAGTTTTGAGGAGATAGACAGCCGCATCGCGCTCTTGAAATCAGAACTTCAAGCCACAGAAGATATACGAGAATGCACCAAGATTCAGGAGCGTATCACGAAGTTGGCTTCTGGCGTCGCAGTGATAAACGTTGGCGCGCCAACTGAGGTTGAGATGATCGAGAAGAAGCACAGGATTGAGGACGCACTGGAAGCCGTCAAGTCGGCTCAACAAGAGGGTATAGTTCCTGGAGGAGGGGTGGCACTGATTAGGGCTGCGCAGAGCCTGGGCGTAGTCTCAGTGGAGAACGCGGATCAACAGTATGGAGTAGACATTGTTGCAGACGCGACGTCCGCGCCATTACGCCAAATGGCATTAAACTGCGGATTGTCTCCGGATTTGCTATTAAGCCAAGTGAATGATCTGGAAGACAATTATGGATATGACTTCCGTAATGATACCGTCGTCAACATGATAAAGAGTGGTATTGTAGACCCGGTAAAAGTAACGCGCGTCGCATTGCAAAACGCGGCGTCGGCAGCTGGTACATTGATTACAACTTCTCATGCCATTGTAGAAGTGTGAATCTAATTATGGTATAATCGGAGAGGCTTCATGGACGAAGAAGAGCACAGGCAACTAACAGTGGTGATGACTGAGATTTCTACCAAGATGCAGGTTCTTTTAGACAAACAAGATGAATTGGCATCTAATATATCAAAGATTAAAGAGGCTGTTTATAACCCAGATCAAGGAATCTACGCTCGCCTGACCAATTTATCCGGACGTATAGATCAGATTGAGAAATGGAAAAACAATAACAGTAAAATTTTATGGATTGTGGTCACGGGGGGAGCAGGTCTTGCGCTTACTACCATATGGCAAGCGATTTTTAATTAATATATAAAGGAATAATACAATGAGAGTTAAATTATCATATACAGTAAAAGAAGAAGATGTTCTAGAAGAAGCTGCCAAGATCGTGAATCTTTCGGCGGACGACATGCAGCAGATGATAGAACTGTTTTCAGCTACACAGAAAGAACTGAAGGGAGAGTCTGACGATGATAAAGTTGTTAATATCAATAAATCATTGGAAATGATTGAAGAGTTCCGCCAAGCGCTTCTAAGTGTCGACACGCGTTTGAGCGAGGTGACAGAAATTATAAAAGGGTATGATGAGTATCACAGGTCTCTCGATACTCCCGCGCCTCGTATCCGGGAGGATCACCTTACACCAAGCATCACCGAGGAAGACCCAGAACTGTTCGGCGCCGACTGATGAAAGAAAGTTATCAGATCGGAGACTTAGTTCACATCCCTCAATCAGTCAGGCTTCTTGACTATGAAGATGATCCAGCTGGACAACTCAACATCCCCACACGTGTGTTGGACACAGACACCCCGACTTTAGGGGTTATCACCAGCATTCTCGCGCAGGGGTATGTAAAGATATACTGTGAAGGGGACAGTTGGTCAGTCAGAGACGAAAGCGTATATAAACTATCATGATAAAGTTTGTGGAAGTGGCGACATCGCCAATACACAGTAGTGATTATATTTTAAACGAAGTGTGGATCAATCAAACGCACGTCGTAAAGATTCAAAGTGCTAACGAGTTCAAACGCCTCCTGCATGAAGGAAGATTGCCCTCAGACCTGGATCAGAATCATGAGTTTACATCTATAGTTATTAATATGGGTGGAATAATGGAGCGCCACGTGGTTGTGGGAGACGCTTCTACTGTGGCTAACTTGCTCAACCACACATCCCGCACCCTATTGAAAGGATAAGAATATGTTAACAAAAGCTAACACCGTCACAAAGCCATGGGGCCACGAAGAATTGTGGGCTCAAACTTCTCGTTATGTAGGAAAAATTTTATTTATAAAGAGCGGGCAGCGTCTATCTCGCCAATACCACAGTGTAAAAGAGGAAACCATTATGGTCCTGGAAGGAGTACTTACGTGCGAGCACGGACCCTACTTCGATGGCGATAAGGTATATTCTATAACGATGACCCCGGGGGACATATTTCATGTGCCAACTGGTACCATCCATCGCTTCGGCGCCGAAGAGGGCGACGTGAGGATAGTTGAAGTGAGCACCCCAGAGATAGAAGATGTAGTGCGCCTCGAAGATGATTATCGGCGCATCACACAACACCCGAATCCTACCCCCGATAGCTGGAAATGATCATTTGACATCTGGAAACTCTAGAGACATTAAGTGATATAAAAACTATTTATAGTTGATGTACTTGCGTCAATCTAATAAATGGAATGAATGGTTATTGCAGGAGGCGATCGAACAAGCTGCCGGTTTGCCTCCTGTAGTAACCCAATTTCTAAGACAATTAGACCACAACCTTGGTCCCGTCGACGGCGGGCACCTGACCTGGATCGGTAAGAGCGTCAGAGAGCA
>Ga0080013_1004798_pt1 | contig 13050 bp, 12 predicted proteins | sample ETNvirenome_6_85_FD_69236 | JGI IMG/M metagenome (GOLD analysis project Ga0080013, IMG submission 69236) | Marine viral communities from the Pacific Ocean - ETNP_6_85 (SPADES assembly) (version 2) | ecosystem: Environmental > Aquatic > Marine > Oceanic | place: Pacific Ocean | collected 2013-06-19 | reverse complement strand
TAGTGTTCTCACAAAATTGCAAACAGGACAATCATCGCCAAAGTTTCTCTTTGGACATAAAAATCCGGGGTTGTTGCCCAAGTTGTAGTGAAAGAAAAACTCCTTGAAAGGATCCCCATCTGCTGTAGGAATGATTCTAATCGTTTGTTCTCCATCTTGTGGCCTCCAAAATGCACTCTTCTTGCCGTCTCCCTTACTGTTAAGGGCTGCCAGCTTCTCCTTCATCTTCTGTAAATTAATACCCATTGTAAATTTCTCCTTAATTAAAGTTCACTTGGCAAATCTCCCAAGCGACTGGTTGTACCATAGTCGCGGTCAGCGCTCTGGTAAATCTTGTTCTTGTATAAATGATGAAAATAATTCCACATAGCAATAGTCCTGCTTATATTGAGTGGCGTATATGCCATAATTCGTGACGCACCTCTCTGTTGTTGCAGACTTTACTTGTTTCTTGATTTCTGAAAGAAGCTTGCCCTCCTTCTTAAGTTTATCTTCCTCAATTGCATAATAATATAAACGCTGGCGAGGAAATTGTAAATCATAAAACACTCTTTCTTGGCCGGTCTGCGGGTCAAAAAAACCAAGCGTTTGTATCTTTGCAGCCTCATGTGCAGTAGTAAAAGTAGACATCACAGGCTTTGTATGCCTAAGATAATTGAGCATGTGTACGGTGGAGGAGATTGTTTCATTCAGTTTATCCCAGTAATTAAAGATTGAAACCTCTTCCAGGTACTCTTCTATCTTCTTATTTTCAAGAAGATAAATACGGTCTATGAGATTGCATCGTGCAAACTCTTGTAGGATAAAAAAAGTTGCACGCTCCCTAAGCCGTCCACGCTCCGATAGGTCTGTGGGATCTGCCTTGATAAAATAAACCCAAACAAGCTTGTCCTTCAACTGCTCCAATATTCGTAAAGCTGCTCCGGAAACCCTCCCGGCCCCCACGCAGAAAAAACCAACATGGTCTCCACACTTGGAGAGGTCAAGAGGAGTATGATTTCCCTCATATTCTTCATGACAACTCTGCTCAGGTAGATGCAAAAAATTGGTATAATCGTCATCCTCTGTATCAATACATATCGTATTGTACTGCGGATACTGATCAAAGTTCTTCGTAATGTTGCAGCCTCCTTTTCCAAGGCCAACTATTGTGTCCATCTCTTCCTCTATTTTTGCTCTAAATAGTTATTTCCTTTAGATTACCGTAGTTTATTCCAGCACTCATGTTAATCTTAAACTCTCCAAATTCAGTACTTTTGAATACATCAAGGATGTCCCTCAATAGCTTCTTATCTTCGTGCTTGAAGTCCAAAACCAGCGAATCGTGCACACAAAATGCCACATAAGACTTCCTATCTTCAAGAAGTTTATGAACTTTAACCATCTGCCTTAAGAATAGATCGCTTGTTGTGCTCTGTATGAGGTAGTTTAAAGCCTTCTCAGGAGGCGCTTCAATTTCTCTTTCAAACGGTGTTTCCACACAACCAGACGCATAATGAGAAGCGCTAATTTTCTTTTTATCCAAGATGCTTTCAAGTCTGTGGTTCTCCGCGTCAGGATTATAGAGCCAAGCAAAGGTCTTTGCTTTTAGACGATCGCGTGTGATTTTAGTTCTATAAACGTTATCTTTAATCCAATTATGAATGTCTTCTTTTGGCTGTTGGTGCCCCATTAAATAGAAAGCCACCCTAAGTTCTGCTGAGTTGAAGTCCAGCTCGATAAACCAGTCGTTGTTGGGTTCAAGAATATCCCGAAACTCCTTGTTCATCGTCAAGATGGGAAAATACCCACTCTCAGTAGTGAGACGACCTGTCACGGTGCCCCACATATTGTATTTCACGGAAGGCTTAAGAATATCCAGCTTCTTGTAGAACCTCCGAGCGGGTGCTTTAGCAAAATGCGGTTTTAACTTCTCCTTTTTGATATTAAGAGGCTTGCTTTCCATCTCTGTTAGGCACTCTTGAATACTCAACAACTCATCATAGCGCGATGGCTTGGGGTATTTCTCCAAAACATAGTCCAATATTTGACTATTAACATCCTCCCATTCAGATTTGAATCGGACAGGAAAATAATCCACGAGCCTAATCCTGCTCGTATCAATTTTAGCTGCTGTGAAAGACCTAAGGATAGAAAAATATTCCTTTTTTAGGGAATCATATTCGCCTCTCAAGTCTGACGGGCAAAGCTCTTCAATTGATTTGCCATAAGTCCAGCATCTAACATCCACTAGTACCCTCCGCTGTCACCCCCACCATAAGACCCGACAGTGGGGGTGGTAACCTGTTGTGTTGCGAGTGATGTCGATCCATGGCCCTTAAGCCTTGCGACTCTCATTAGTTGTACCTCTCTCAAATACTTCAACTCTACTATGACCTTTGAAAGAGTCGCATCAAACCCCTTGAGGTTTTGATAAAAAATCATATCTTTTACAAACTTCTGCTTCCTTCCCTTCCTAAACTTTATTCTATACTCTATAGATTTAATGTCAATGTATATTTTTAACCAAAACACATCATCATACTTCTTAAAGTAATCACTGTTCGGATTCAGGTTACCATCTATAAAAGCATCTTCCGACTCCAAAAATATTTGTTCCATGGTCACAGGTTTCTGCTTATCCGTGCAATGTTGCAGAAGCTTGGGCCTCTCAGTAATAGGGTTGAGGTTTACATAATTATTGTAAAAATTCGCCATATGAAAGCGCAATAATTCAACATCCTGACGAAACGCCTGTTTGAACACTGTCGAATATACCTTCTCTGGTGAATATCCAGTTGAAATCACTCTGGCCAGATACTTGTCTCTCACCTTAGGATTATTTAGGTTAACATGCAAGCGCCAAGGAATATTTTTATCAATAGCGAAGCCGCTCACTCCAGTCAAATATCTATAGAATTCAAAATTCGTGTCAAAGAAATATTTCTGAAATTTAAAGCTGTCCTGGTCGTATTTCTTATCGAACAGATCAACAACAAGACCAGAACTCAAACGAGAGCATCTTGAAGACATAACATAGCCGCTAAAAGTGAAAACAAAGTCATCACTGAAATCCTTAATGAATCCCAAAAACAACTTTGCAAAGCTCTTAAAGTCCACAATACTCTCTTTTCTGCTTCCTCGTATGTAATCGGTAGTAAAGACTTCGTACACTTCCGACATCCACTTGTGATATTCCACCGCCACGCTACTCCACCCTTTAGCCACTTTCAAGGGCATAAAGGCGGAATGGCCTGCGCCAAACATAGAAGAAGCCTTGTTAGTATACGCCGACATCAGCATCTGCATCTCTTCAAACAAGTCAACAACGAAGTTCAACCCCCAGATTTCCTTATCATCTTTTGTGGTAGGAAACAACTTCAAAAAAGTCTCAGAGGGATATATAGCAAAACCTTTCGGGTCCACCTTTCCAAAAAGATTTTTCACGTTCCAAGTGTCCAACAAATTCTTATCAAACTGGGCCGTTTGTGTTAACGCGATATCATAGAAAAGCTTCTGATCGAAATGAAGGCTTAGGTTGGAATTGGACATGGAGTTAGAACCTACAGCCTTTTGTTTAACTTTGGAGCCTTGGATTATATTGGTTGGGATAGGAGCTTCCGCTGGGGAGCCTGCGCTCACTACAAGAGAATTGTCCGTAAATGTCTGTGATGTTGTGTTTTCTTCTGTCATGCTCATCCCCTATTTAATCTTAAGCGGCCCTATACCCAATCTTTAATTCAGAACAGTTCCACCAGTCATCGGGGGTTCCCGTTCGCTGTTCACTTTCTGGTGATATTCTTTCACTTTGGTGGTAGCCGAGAGGCTTTCCACTCTATTTCGCTCCAATTCAGCCAATCGGTCAACGTTTCTTGCCGCTAGTTTGGCGCCCCCTCCAGGCAGATAGACACCCTCCAGTGTGGTTATAAAGTCTGTCAAGTTAATCTCGTATTTAAGTTTTGTTACTGTATAGTACCCGCCTATGTATAGGCGGCGTGATAGTGAATTGTCATTCGCCTGATTGCCAAGCCCCATCCCAATCATATCGACATAAAAAATACTTCCTACCCTAAAGAACGTGTTTCCAATAAGGTCTAAATTAACATTATAAACGTTCCCACCGCTAATATCTTCCCCTAGTCCAATATTCCCCTCTCCAAAAACCTTTGCCTCTGGTAAAAATGGCTGATTGTTCTTTGTAAATGAAAAGCCTAGAAGAATTCCCCTTTCCTCTCCCGGTATAATGTGGTAAATCCCTTGGTTAATGTTCTCAGCCTTACTGAAATTCAAGTCCGCTGGTCCTATTTCCGGGGCGTATATTAAAATCACCTCTCTAAACTTTCCGCGTGGGATTTTAGCTCCATAGTTCTTATCGTAGATTATATGTTGTCTGAGCTGTTGCGCGGTCATATTCGCCGCTCTCTTTGTTCCATAGGTAGGAATACTGCCTGCCTTGCAGTGAATCGGCATAAGGTTCGGATAAACCGTTGGAGCAGCAGCGCTTGAAAAACAATTCTCCCCCTCTCCGAGCGCCCTGGGCAACAACTCTTTCATAATAGCGTTGATAAATGTCATATAAGTAATGTGACGTGCATTAGACCTTACAAACCGATTAGCAAAGAAGTTAAGGAACGTGCTCGCCTCAATTGGAATATCCGCTATGCTTATCTGTCGCCCGTCTTCCCCAATCACGGAATTTCCTCTTCCATCAACACATAGCTTTCTCGCCATGTCTACAGGGCCCAACATTACATAAGGCATCTGATCTACAAAAGCAGTATCAGTTTCTTTGTCGGTCAAGGTTTGAATCATGGCGTCATTGATGACTTCAATAATATCACCAAATCTAAAATAAAACAGCTTAACCATCTTATAGCTAGACGCGTTGCCTGAGGAGGTGGTTACTGTTAGCTCTGCGTCTTCAACAACAGCCTCGTCGGAAAGAGACCCCCAGTTAACATTATAGAGCCCTTCCGTTATTGTTTCCTCGGAAGAGTCTTTATCTTTAATTGCATCTTGAAGCTGCTCTTTATCCTCAAGCTTGACACGCCCCTCTCTCGGTCTCGATAAACGAAGGAGCGTGTCTATATCTTTACATTTATCGAGTGTCCCTAACATAAAGGACTCCCACGCACCCCCATTCTTATTATCACCAAGGCCAATCAAAACATCGGGAATATCAACTCTCTTCATGTACCCATCAAGTAGCTTATTTAGGAGTCTATCATAGTACCTTTCGTTCCTGCTCTCAATTACGTTGGATTTCTTCTCCTCTAGCTCTTTTTTCTCTTCTTGAAGTTCTTTATACGGATCTGTTGGGGCCTGTACTATGGATGGGTTGTATCTCCTCATCCTCTCCATCCTCTCATCAATTGATTTTATTTTACTTTCATAGCCTGCTAGTCTTTCTTTCTCGACCGGAGAAAGAGCATCCAATATGTTAACCTTCCCACACTTTAGAAACCCATCAGACGAAGCATTGTATTCAATATCCAAATTCACATTGCCATTTTCGGCCATAGAAAAAGAGTGATCTCTCAAGGTCAACTCCAAGACCATTCTAGACTGCATGCACGCTTGTTTAATCCTTTCTATCCTCCCTTTAGTAGTCGCCTTGTTTGGACCCCTTGCCACCACACGGCTCGGCGTCCCCCACCCAACAATCATCTTTATGCGATTTTCTTGAGGGTTAAACACTGGGTCGTCTGGGTCTCTTCTGGAAATCAGGTCTGTGAGCTTTACCGTAGATCCGGCAAAAGGCGTATCAATATTTCTTAGGTTCTTCAGGAAAATAGAGAGCTTGACCGATATGTGACTTCCCTCTTCCTCTGGTTGTGACGTCAAGTCTTCAATGGAGATAGACGTGATACCCATATCTGTGCCAATTCTAGATCCAAGCGGATTAGACAGTGTTCGTTTGCCGCTCTGCTTTATAGATGTGTCTGTAAAGGAAAAAGGTATCTCAGAAGACTTCCCCACGTCATCCACCATAAATATTCTTACATAAGGCACCAAAGAAGCTTTCTCCAGAGAAGTTAACGTGAAAAAAGACCCCGCCGCATCAACCTTAAAAAGCTCCGATACAAAGGTCCTCGCCGTCCCTGCGCTTGTCACTTGTCCAAACGTTTGGTAATTGTTTGGCTTAAGAATGCCTTGAAGCATCAAAGCGTTTAAAATGCACTGAGGGTTGGGAACCCCAACGGTATGCTGTTTCGCCGTGTTAGCTAAATCAAACTCTTCTTGAGTTGGCTTGGCCGGTTCTGTATTGGGGTTCTCTGCCATTGTTAATATCCATAGTTAGCTAAAATATACTCTAAAGGAAAGGGTATGTAAATGACGTCTGCGGGCTTTATTGCAAAATCACCAGGTTTCTTGTTAAACCATGCAATAATCCACCACAGGGTGGGGTCATCATAGTATCTAGCAGCCAGATTTGATAAACTATCAACGGAAGTATAAACATGAGAGACCACATCTAAATCACCAATCTCATCAGCAGTAGGATAACGCAGGCGTGGAGAGGTATACTGTGTGATTTGGCGCACCCCTCTATCATCAAAATAAGTTTGATATTCTTCGCGCCTATTGGCAAAAACTGGTCTATTTGAAAATCTTGATATAATGCTCATATTTAATTACCTATTTATTACTGTGGAATAGTTCCAGCAGTTAGGGGTGGTGGTGTGGGGGCTGGTGTGGGAACGACAACAGTCGCTGCGCCCTCCATGGCACGGGCCTCAGCAGCGTTTCCTAAAACGGCACCAGGGTCTGTAGAACCTACGATATCATTAGCGCCAGCCGGTGTTTGAAACTCTCCGCTCATGGCCTCTGGATTGCCGCCCGCTCTATCTGCGAAACTCTGCGCCGCGTCTTCTTCAGCCTGCGTGGAAACGTCACTCTCCCCGACAGCTTCTACTCCAACCGTAATACTCTCTTTTTGCTCGAACCCTGGGTTATAATGGTGAAGAACCGTGAGCGTCGCATCGATTCCAACACGATCAGGGATAAACTCTCTCTCGTTGGCATATATCTTGCCATCATAGATTTTTACTTCAAACGTATCAAACACCCCATACACTTTACCCACACCCATGTAATAGCCCTTCTTGAAACCCGTCGCCTTCTGCCCATCGTCTCCAAAATTAGCCGTGCCGAACTGGACCTTGAACAAGGGTGGATCCTTTAAGATATGATTACTACCCACTTTAGCGTAGGTAGCATATAAAAGTCTCTGGAGGGATTTGATGGCTCTCAGTAAAAAGGGGTTTCTGTGCGTATACGCCAGCCAACTCATCCGAATGGTTCTTTTTGTGTTGTTATAGGACATGATTGGATCCGGTCGGCCATAAACATTTTTTGTATCATAGTCCGCTGTGACGGCGTCGTTAAAGTCCTGCATCGTAGAGATATTCAAAATAATACTCACCTCAAGCCCCCTTACAGAGGTTATTTTCATTGCAGGTTCACTTGCCATTCCTTCGCTACCTCCTCACAATATTTAGTTTCTTGCCCATTTCGTCACTTATTTCACTCACAATGCCCTTTGCAAATTCACGACGACCTTGCGTATCCATATATAGTTTGATTTCCCTTTGTGGTGCCTTAGCCGGTGCGGCACCCTCTGCCTTTGTCTCACCTGCCCCAAGAACCTCCTTAACAAAGTCCATCAAGGCTCCGGTATTTAAAGCCACTGAGAACGTTGAAGCGTCGATTACCCTGGTCACAGAGTCCATCGCCTGTGCGGTAGATTTGGCCTTGGCCGGTGTCATTTTATCAATACCGTCAAAAGTCCCTGCCAAGCCTTCTAGACCAGGGCCTGCCATCTCCATTGCCGCACCAATAGACAAGAAAAGGCCGCCAAGAACAAGCGCTCCCAACATCGCCATTGGGTTGGCCAAAGCATACACCATTAAAAGGAGGCCTCCAAAGGCCAATGCCAGTGCTCCCAAACCTCCGAGGATCTGTTCCCCTGTAAGATCTTTCATTGCAGTGAACAGCTTGGCTATACTATTAAACAACAACGAAGCGCCCGCAGCGACTGCCCCAATAGCAAGCGCCCCTAACAAGGCTTTTGGCCCCAACTTCTCAAAAGATTTTGATAAAGAGTCAACGCCCCTTGCCATCACCGGAAAAATAAGATACAACGGAGGGGAATTCGGCTTCACCATAATGTCTTTGATTTGTGTGAGTATATCCCCCAAATCGCCCAAACTAGTTCCGGTCTCTTCTGTACTGCTCCTGAACTTGTCCATAGCCCAGGATATACCCCAAAATAGAAGCCCCAATGCAAGAATCGTGGCACCCAAGTTTACAATAGGCATATCTGTAAGGTTCGCAAAGAAGCCTATAACCGCGCTGAAGGCACCCACAACAGGTCCAATTATAACGGCAATGCTTCTCAGTATGTTTGTAAACTCTTGCATGATTGTTTGAGCCTGGAGTGCCTGCTCAGCCAATTCTTCTTGGCTCATCGCAGCCGCTGCACCTTTCGCTTGCATCTGGTCATAAGCTGCCGTTGATTGTCCCAATATTTGATTGGCTTTCGCCATATCCGTAATACCAGCCGCACTTGCAATCGCCCTCTGCTCAAAACGAGAAAGCATTCCAAATTGTTTCCCAGAAGCCTCAAGGGACGCCAAGATGGCACGATGTCTCTCTGCTTCAGTCATGTTAACCATTTGAAGGCTATTAAGATAGCCGCCGCCCAAGATCGCATTTAACCTAGAGACACTCCCAGCAGCGTCTTGGAATGTATCAAACTGCTTAGCGAAGCCTATTAGGTCACCAACTTCCACGCCCGCCATCTTAGCAGCAGCAGCTAATTTTATAAATTCCTCCTCAGCACGCTCGCCATAAACAGCCACAGTTGACATGGCTTGCACAAACTGTTGTTGCATCTCTCCAAAAGAAATGCCCAAGGCTGACGCCGCTCCTTGAAGTTTCATTATTGCAGAACCGGCCTGTGCGGTCCCTCTGTTTAAAGCGGATGTCAATAAGTTAAAGCTTTGTGCGCTCGTTGCGCTATCTACACCCACGGCTTCCAATTGAACGGTTAAATCTGCGACTGCCTGTCGGGCTTGGGGGGCTATTTCTGTAAAGCCCCTAAACTGCTGGAACAAGTTTGTATTTGCTTGAGCTGCTTGTTGACCAGTGACTCCATACTTGGTATTATTACTAATTGTATTTGTAATAATCTCATTATATGACGCCCCTGCGCCTGTAGCTTTTTGAAAGGTTGCCTGCGCAGTATCTACTTCGGAAACAAGGCCAATAAAAGTTTCTGTGAGCTTTCCGCCCACGTTAGCGATTAAATTCATCGGCCTTAGTGATTGAAGGAATGTGTTGCCCATGACCGCTAGGGAGTTAGTGATCCCACCTTCTTTAACCTTTTGAAAAAACGAACCTTCATACGCTCGGGAGCTTAAGCCTAATAACCCAATAACCCCTTCAGTTTTGTCGCTTACAGCCCCTAAAGCCTTGCTTTGTTTTTCGTTCTCATGGGCAAGTCTCTGATTCTCCTTTATTCCTCTTTTGACCACAGAGATCAGATCTTCTCGCTTGGTTTTCTGTGCTTCTAGGATTTTGAGCTTTTTATTCTGCTCTGCAAGATTAAGGCGGGCTTCCTTGGTTGCTTCAAAATCTTGGCTCTTTCTTGCTTCAAGATACGTCTCATGCGCCTCATCTGCTATTTTCTGTTGTGCGTCAATTTTAGCTTGAGAGGCTCCATACCCCTCTGCAAGCCTTAAAAAGTCACCCAGCGAATTCCGCTGCTTTTCCAGAATCAAAAACTGTTCGGCCAAACTTGCTTGTTTAGAGGTTTCTGTGTCTCTAATACTATCCAGCAAGTCTGATTCTTTTGCGGTCAGCGCATTCTTATCCGCCTGAAGACTATTAATACTCTCCAAGAGTGCTTGCATCGCCTCCAACTGCTTCTCCGCACCCGCTGCGCCAAAGCCACGAAAGTCCACAGTAGGGCCAGCCGTTCCTCCTCCGCTTCGCTTCATGGCATTCTCAAAGGCTTGAGTTAAAGCAGCAATATCTTGTGGGTCTAAAGCCATCTAGAACACTCCTATTTAAGAGGCCATTTTAAGCCTGTTTCCCGTTCAAAGTTTTTTATAGACGTCTCTAATTTTGCCTTGTTTTTATATGTGCTCGGATTGTCCAAACCAAGACGCTTAGCTTGAGCAAGGAAGTCTCTTTCCTTCTTTATAGTATCATAAAAAGCGTGAACTTTATTAGATGGCCCTTTGACTGTAGCGTTGATGGGGCCACCTGCAAACATACGGGAAAGAATGTACTTAATGTTCGCACCCAATATGTCATATGTTTGTTCTGTGATGCCTTCCAGCTCTACAACAATCTTTTGTGTTTCTTCCATTGCAAAACCCTCTCATATAATTAGTGCTTAAAGAAGAAAACCAGTGCTAAGCACTGGTCCCTTACTTACTCTTAGACTTTTGGCGAGCTTTCTCGACTGCTTCGTTTTCTTTTTCAATCTGCTTCGCAAGACGTTCCATGAACCAAGTACGCAAGCCAATAGGAAGGCTATATGCCTCTGTAAAACTCCAACCGCCGTGGTATTTGAGCAGAAAGAACTGCTCATATACGCTCTGCATGTAATTACTGTCGAGGCCAAAAAAATTCAGGGGTAAACGGTACCTCCATTTGCGCGGTATGTCCGCACTCCACACACTCGTAATACTGAGTTAAGTCAATATTAGGGGTGAGCTTCTGGTATACATGCCTCAAGTGCTTTGAGTCTGCCGCAGGCATATTTTCCATAAATTGTCTTAACTCTCCCTTATGTTCAACCCCGTTCACAGAGACCACAAACATAAGCATTTGATCAATAAGAGAGGAATCCGCATCTGGCATCTTACGCTTCTTTTTCATCTCGGTTAATCGTACTAAAGATGCTTCATCATCGCTAATAAGAAGGCGCACCTCTGCGACAAGTTTGGTTTTTGGAAGGTATACGACAAAATTTCCATTATCCAGCCGTTTAAAGCCCTCAACCTCGGAGTCCTCATAGTCATCGGGATGCTTGACGTTGTGATTCAGCAAATTAAAATTAAACTTACTAGATTCCCCACACGCAGGGCACCCCACCTTGGTCTCGTAATCAGGCCCATAGGCAAAAACTCTAGAGTGTACAAGGATAGCGTTCTTATCTCCAACCAGGAGAGAGTTAACCTTGATGCTCTTGTCCACAATCACGTTCTGGATTACTCTATCAATTGCCAGCCCCTTCTTCAGCAGCGTCCGGGAGGTGAGAACTTCCTCATCTCTCGCTGTCATGTGCCTGACCTCTACTGTATCCTCGCCATGAAGTGGGTGGCCTTCTGGGTAGAAAACTCCTCTTGATGGCAGATCAACAAGCTCAGTCGGGATAACAAAATTTAACCCCCGTGGGGCTGCTTTCTCTTCTTCCACCGGGGGTGGTTCTTGGTTCATTAAATGTTTAACTCGGTCTTCATTATTTCTTATCGACATGTATACCTCTTATGTCTCGTCTTTTATCTATAACCCTTAAGATGAAGTAGCTCGCTACTCCCATATTTTCGTTTATTCGGCATTGTTGTCAACGGTTTCTCATTAAACTTCGTTTCAACCCCGTTAGTCCCGTCTCCAACAAACATTGTACTCTCATTGTCTTTATTCATCTTAACATATGCCGGTTGGAATGTAAAGGAGACCTCCAATATTTCATCCTGCTCGTACTCATAAGTACCAAAATCTATAGAAACAGGCAATGGTTCATAAAACATTATCTCTTCGTCTATATTTCCAGGCCCCATGCTTGTAAGACCCCCCAGAAGGCTGCTGACGGGGGTGGGGACGCCCAAGCTCACCACACGAATGAATGGGATTCTCTTTCTGAAAACATTATAATATAGAGCAAAGTCAATATTATTCTTTCTTGCGTCTGCATAGCTGAAGACAGACTGATCTCCTGCCTCTCGCATCATCTTATAGAAGAAAAAGGAAACATCATCGTCCCCCCCGGCATCAGCAAACGTTATCGTATGGTTGCCCAACGGAGTATTTTCAAGTACAACGTTTTGTCCTGGCACAATTCTGCGGTCTCCTCTTGTAATGGAGTCCGTGGATACCTCAAACTTTGGCCTGTCAATCTTTTTAACCAAAAATGGTTTCAAAGAGTTGGCACCCCCCATGAACGCCAAAAATCTATACGAGCGTTTCGGCTCAATAGATTTTCCAGCGTTGCTCCCCAGAGGAGCGAAGATGTTGCTAGACCCCCCGTTGTCAGACCAAAAAGCCATAACCTACACCTCTAAAAAAGTGTCAGTGGCTGTGCTTGGGGAAATCCTGCGTTTCTTCCGGGGACACCAGTCGTCGCTGCCTGATTGTCAGTATTAAGCTTTGCGTAATCATAACGAAGAGTAAGCTTTAATTCAGACAGTTCATCTGTGTCGTAAGACAACTCTCCCAAATCCACATCCTTAATCCAGGCTCCATAGAGCATCCACTCTTCCACCACCTTGGGGCTTGGAAGGGATAGAGGCTCACCCGCAGGGCTTGCGGTTGAGGGGATATCATCGGCAATCTGTTGGATTCGCAAGTTACCTAGTGCGGCAACAGAGGCATTCTTAGAGATAGTGGTGTAGTTATTATCTGTCTCGGGAGGCGCATAGCCACCTTCCTTGAGATTATTGTAAATGGTTTGCATCGTATCAGTGCCGTTACCACTCGGATCGACCAGGGTCATTGTCACGTCCTTCCACGTAACCTTACCGGGATAATAGAACTTATGAACAAGGTACGTATGCTCAGTTTGTGAAACTTCCCAGCCCGGTTTGGAAACCGACTTGGCAACCCACGGGGCAATACCACCCGCAAAAACAAGAAATCTATATTTTCTTTTGGGATCTGGTACTCCCAGTGCGTAATCTGACCAAAATGCCATTGTAGTTAATCTCCTCTATCTAAAATAAATAGTGAGGGGAAAATTTTTCCCCTCTTTTTTAATCCTCAAATGCCGCTCCACTTCTGGAGATATTGAAGTCAATTGCAATAAACTCAATCGACTTAGCAGGCTTCAAATAAATC
>Ga0080013_1004797_pt1 | contig 13052 bp, 17 predicted proteins | sample ETNvirenome_6_85_FD_69236 | JGI IMG/M metagenome (GOLD analysis project Ga0080013, IMG submission 69236) | Marine viral communities from the Pacific Ocean - ETNP_6_85 (SPADES assembly) (version 2) | ecosystem: Environmental > Aquatic > Marine > Oceanic | place: Pacific Ocean | collected 2013-06-19 | reverse complement strand
GTTTTAGTTACGGTTGCCCATACACGCTGCCATCTATCATCTACTTCATTATAACGAAAACCCTTTTCTTCTAATTCAGCAATATAAGGGTCTACCGTTTCTTCAACAGGAAGTTCCCAAAATTTATACCAAGTCATAATAATATTGCTCCAATAACAAATCCCTTAGCAAATGAAATACATAGCATCTGATAGTCCGTCAAGTTAAACTTATCTTGAAACTTCTTTGCCAAGTTCCTATCCCATTCAACCACCTTATCAAATCCTGCTTTTATCTTATTCATAATCCATTACCCTCATACTATTAATAGTATTTAGATATTCCCTTTCTGTTTTATAGATGATATCACTATCATTTAATATCTCAATACCATAAATTACATCTGGTATCAACCACACTATACTACCACCCTTCATCATCTTTAGAATACAAAAGTAACTAGTGCAGCATATCCAATAAGTATGACACACAATCGGGTAAGAACAATATAGTATTTACGAATTGGTGTTCCAAAGTATTGTTGCCCGATCATCAAACACTTATGTGCTGGTGAGATTAAGTATCCAGAATACTCAGTACAGAGAAACCAAACAAGATACTGTGGCCCAAAGATTGCCACAAGTGCAGAAGTCATACCAGCATACTTACCAGATGAACCCATAACATAAGCAGCAACCATAGCAACTAAAGATGCAGGAATCAACATTTCGGGCGTTGCTGCCTTGAGATAATCCATGACTGGTCCTTTAATCAGTCCCACTACACCACCAAGAGCAAGAACAAGAGTAGCAATAATAGCAAACTTACCGTCCAACCACTTACCCCATTTCCAATCCTTAAACACAATAGAATAGTAAATTGCCATTCCAAGGAACCAAGGGAAAAAGAAGATTGCTCCACCTTTACCAGTATTCAATAGAAGAATAATAGTGGCAATAAGTGGTGCCCACCCAGTAATGGCACGTCTCCAGTTGAACTCACGAACATACTCTAGATTAGGGACAACAAATGATGCCGGAACCTTAGTAAAGATGTACCACCAAGTATATGCCAAGGTGATAATCAAAGGAACAATAGTATATCCTAGGAAAGTTCCATAGGATACACCCATCACTGCCATAGGAAGAACAACTGTTTTCTCTAAAGGAGACCACCAATAATAGTGATGGACTGATAAGTAATCAATCACACCAAAATCAGAACGGCGTTCCTGATCTTGTGGTGCGATGGCATCTAGGAGTGGTGCAGACAATGCAACACGACCAGGAATAGGTAGGATACCACCTAGCAATGAGGTGATAATAACAAGAACACGATTGTCCTTAATGTATTTCTTTGCTAATGAATAAACATCTTCAAGAGCACCATACTCTCGGATGAATCCGCCCAAGATCATGATGCCAAAGATGTAACCCATGTAGAGTTCGTTCTTGGCAATAGATTCAACTACTTTCGTTATCATTCAAAATTTCCCCAATTTGTTTATCAAGACTTATAATTGCCTGACGAATATCAATAACACGTTATTTAACCTTCACTACTACACATCACCTTCCTTTCGGACTTCGGAATGTTTTACGGAAAATTCTCCACCAGGATATCTTGATTTGAGTTTATCAACATTCATCTCAATGATATCATCAAGAGAAATATTAAGACCCATACATGCCTGTGCAACATACCACATAATATCACCAAGTTCACGCTTCATATGATACAAGTTCTCTTCATTTACAGGTTTACCCTGAAAAATAATCTTCTTCACAATCTCAGTAAACTCACCTGCTTCGGCACACATACCAACAGAGGCAGTGAGAAGTCGATGAGTTTCAAGACCTTCTCCACGAAGTTCTTGAATGCGATACTCAAAAGCATCTGCATCTTGACTGGGTTGAGATGTGACGGCATTCACAAACTCAAGATATGCGTCAGTATTTACGGTCATGAAAATTTAAATCCTTCAAATGATTTCTTAGGTCTATCCTCGTTATTATACTCTTCTTCTTGTCCAGAGTCAAGTATATCATTTTGTGCAGACTGTTCACAGTCATAAAGACGCATCTTGGCACGGTCAATTCCAATAACAAATCTCTTATTGACTACAGTATCATTGTATCTATTCTTCAACTGCTTCACCATTATCTGCCCAAGTTGTTCAAGTTCCTCAGTGCTAATAAGGGCAAACATAAGATCAGCAGTAGCAGGGAGACCAAAGGACTCACTAGTGTCAGTAAGGTCAACGTCAGAGCTACCATAACCAGAACGAGTGGTCTGGGTGGCAGATACGATAGGGACCTCGGCTTCGCCAGCCAACCCTCTAAGTTCTTCTGCAATAGACTTAATATAGCTATATGAATTGACAGACATGCCTGACTTATAACGGGAGGAAGCACATATATTGAGGTAATCAATGAAAATAATATCAGGTCTAAATGACTTCTTAAGTGCAAGCTCGCTAAGAAGTGCTTTAAAATGTCCACTATGTGCAGATGCTGTAGGGTATTCTTTAATTATAAGTGTGCCTTGAGTTTTTGCTGCTAACTTAGTTACTTTATTCTCAAATGTTGACTTAGGCAAATCTACAATGTTTTGAATGGCAACATCTAATAAGTTTGCATCAATTCGTTCAGCAATCTTCTCCTCTGCCATCTCCATTGTAATGTACAGTACGTTCCTCCCTTGGAGCAACACGGAGCTAGCAACATGGCACATGAATAAAGACTTGCCGACACCAGTACCAGCAAGCGCGATAGTAAGAGTCTTATTAGATATGCCCCCGCTCGTAATCTTGTTAAGATATTCGAGATCAAACGAAACCTTCTCTTCCTTCCTGTGATAATACTGATATCTTTCTTCATAGTTTTGTAAGTAGTCGTGTCCAATGTTATTATCAAAAGAAACTGCCAGTGCATCAGAAAGAATAGAAGGAATTGCATCCCTACTTTTCTTCTCATCATTTCCATCTGCAATGTGGATAGATTCCATCAGTGCAATATAAATCGCACGGTCACGACACCACTTTTCGGTAGTATCTAATAACCATTCATTATCTACTGGAGAATCTGTAAACGAATTGCAGATGTCTCTGGTTTCTTTAATCTCACTCTCGTTCAGATCTGTTCGATTCTCAACCTCAATATTTAGTGCTTCTGTTGTAATGGAAGCACCATACCTTACAATGAACTGGGTAATCTCCTCAAAGATTACTTTTTCACTTCTTTGCTCAAAATATGTTGGTTCTATAAATGGAATGACTTTACGAGAATAATCTTCGTTACATATTAAATTTCTGAGAATTGTAGTCTCAATCCGTTCCATAAGAGAAAATACTTTTTGCGGCAGCATCAAGTTGCTGCATTACTTCTTCGGTAAAATAGGTATCGGGATCTTTGAGAATTGCCTTAGCATAAACTTTTTTAGTCTCACCATTAACCGTCATTTCATAACGACCGGCAACATTCTTCCACATTCCGGCAAGTTCACCTAACTCAAGTAAACCATAATACCTATCAAGTCCACGATGATCATAAAATAAACGAATAGTGACATCCTTATTTTCTTTACTTAAACGTGACTTAGCAGTCTTTGCCTTGATAAGATTTCCGATGACCTCTGTTCCATCTTTTTCTTTCTTCTTGCTGAGATGAATAATGGTAGAGGCAGCATACTTAAGACCACTACCACCTCCCATCTCTTTAGTAGGAACATAAGATCCGATAACGTCATAAGTGTGATTGGTAACTATCATTGGAATGTTAGCCTGTCCCAACTTGAGTGTCAACATCCTGAAGGCACCTTTAATAAGTTGTGATTTTGTCATGTCACGAACCTGCTTTTCGTTGAGTGCATCAGTAATCTCTTTCTCAGTTGAAAGCATACCAAGAGAGTCTAACACAAACATGCAAGGTTTGCGATCATCTTCTGCTGTTTTGAGATACATGTCCACTGCTTTGAGTGCCTTGCTACGGAACTCTTCAACAGTTACCACATTTACTACGACTAAACGAGTTAAATCAATTCCACGACTCTCCAGAAGACCCCTATTAACTGCAGCTTCAGTATCAAAATAGAGGCAGTAACCATCAGGATTGCTGTCAAGAAAATTTTTAACGACAGCGAGACTAAAGAAAGTCTTGCCAGTAGAAGACTCACCAGCAATGGCAGTAATCTTATTCCCAGAAACACCACCAAAAATGGAACCCGAACACATTGCGTTAAATATATAACTCCCTGTATCCACGAACGTTTCTCTTTCTTCGATGTCTGATGCGAGTTTGGTAAAGTCATCTCCAATCTCTTTTACTATATCCTTTAAAAAGTCCATCAACATACCATCCTATACTGTTCACGTAAAATTTTCTTATAAGGTCCATCGGGATTTTCATCCCTAACCTTTTTAATAGTTTTCATTTTTTGATAAAGTGCATCATCACCACCAAGGCGCATTACACTTACTAATGTTGCTAATTCTTTGTCGTTAATAGGTAAATCCATTAGGCAAAAAATAACTCCAGGTTTACTGTTTTCTCCACATTCCACCCAACCGCATCAAGAATAGATTTGAGTGGGTCTAAAAAACTCTTTTCAAATTGTAAGTCATAATCTATGTATTTGTCAAGACCGAGTTCATGTGGAAAGTCTTGAATAAATGAGATGACATTCTCTTGAATGATATTTGGTTTCTTTAAATAAATAAACTTAATTTTCTCACCATTATTAATAAGTGAGTATTTATTATCCAGTTTATTTTGTTTAATGTAATGATTAAACAAAAGTGCTCCACGACAATGAATTGGAGTTCCTTTACTGTAAATATTAGAATAAGACTTATACTTCACAACATCCGATACTGAACGGGGGAATGCGATTTGTTCTGGAGGAAGTGCCTTAAACTCTTTACGACAGTTTTCAATAAAATCAATTACTTCATCTTCATTACCACTCATCATCAACTTAAGTCCATCCTTAATCATCTGACGACATGGTGCCGGTGTAGATGATTTGACTGCCTCAATACCCATCATCTTAAGTTTAGGTTCCGAATACTGAACTCCTTCACTATTCCATACGTTGAGAATATATCTCTTCTTCGCAGTCCAAATACCACGTTCCGAAATATTTTCACGTTTCATAATCATCTTCTGTTCATATGCCGAAACATAATCCGCAAGTTCCGTATAAGATTGTTCGATGAATGGTTCTAACTTGTCTTCGCAGATCTTATCAAGTAACTGAACAACCTTTGTTTTATCACCAGACTTATGACTAAGAAATTTATCCACAAGAGGTCCCATATTAAGATAGATTGAGTCAGTGTCAGATGCAATGACATAATCAACTTCTTCGGTTTGTAAAATCTTATTTAAAAATCCATTCATCTTATTCTCAATCCAACGGATAGAGACTTGACCAGAAAGCGTAATCGCTTCCGCATTGACCAATTTATAGTAACGAAAATATTGATTACCAATAGCACCATATGCAGAGTTGAGTTGAATCTTGCGAGCCATCTGAATATTGTTGCATCTTGCAATCTCCTTCTCCAATGCTTTAGTCGGTGTTTTTTCATAATCTTGTTTTGCAACAAGCATCTTCTTCTTATAGATGGTGCGATCTTTATAAATCTTCTCCATCAATTCAGGTAAGAAACCACGAACATCTTTACGATACATAGCACCATTAGCACATACCGCACTATCCTTATACAGTTCAAAGGTCAATTCTTCGTTAAGTATCTTATCAACTGTAACTGATGGGTGCCTGGTCTCTCGGAGTGTCTCCGGAGAGATATTGTACTGCATAATAAGGTGAGGATAGAGAGAGTTAAGGTCAAAATTAACAACCCAATCATACTTTCCTGGAATCGGTTCCTTAACATACGCACCTGCATACTTAGCATCCTTGTCTGAACGTTCTTTAGGTGGAATTACAATATTTCTCTTTTTGAGATAATTGTAAATAATCGCATCCCACATACGAACTTGGTAGAAAACATCATTATAATTTACCTTAGCATCATATGCCATCGTAATTGCAAGTTCAATCAATTTCATCTTGTCTTCCATTCGGTCAACAAGTTCCACGTCAATGATATTATATTCTACAAATTTCTGCCACCCTTTGGTATAGAAGTCCTTGAATGTATCAAACTCAGAGTGATCAAGTTTCTTTTGTCCAAGTTCTACACCCGCAATATAATCCAACCGATAAGATTCTTGGGCTTTATAGGTAAACTTTTTGTATAGATTTAGATAATCAAGTTGCGTAATACCTCCAACATCATAAGAAATTTGTTTACGACCCATTACAATGGTTTCACATTCAGTCACCAATCCCCAAGGTGAAAGTCGTTTCATTAACTTTTCACCAAGAATGCGATCAATACGCCTCACCAAATAAGGCATATCATACAATTCACTATTCCAACCAGTAACAACTTCAGGAGTATTACTTTCAATCATCCACCAGTTTATAAAGTCATTCAGTAACTCATATTCTGTTCGGAAACTTTTGTAGATAACATTCTCTTGCTTATTATTAAAAGGACCTTGACCCCATGTGCGAATCTGTTTAGTGGTATAATCCTGCACAGTAATAAGAAGAACTTCTTCTGCGGCAGACTCTACATCAGGGAATCCATTCTCAGTCTTTACCTCAATATCAATCGTAGATATTTTGATCTTTGTAGTATCAAACTTGACTTCTTCTTCTGGATACATCTCAGAAATATACTGATAGATGTATCGGTCATTACCATAGATCTTAAAGTTTTCTACACCATCATACTTCTTGATGAACTCCCTACAATCACGAACAGTTCCTGGATCTATTGATTCAACACATTCCCCCTCAAGAGTTTTGTATTTTGTTTGCTTATTAGAGGGGACGAATAATGTAGGATAAAACTTTTCTCTTGTGGCAAAGTGTCTTCCATTCTCATACCCACGCACAAGAAAGTGGTCACCGACCATTTGAACATTGGTGTAAAATCTCATTATGGATCCTTTGATGACGAATGTTTATTTCAAATTTGTCTGTGTATATTATAGCATCTTTTCCACTAAACTCCTCAAATGCACTAATAAACATGGCAAAATAGTGCCAATAATTGGGTGGAATGTACTGCGGTGACATGCACACAAAGATGTAGTCAAAATTATAATTATCAAATATGTATTCTTCTTTTTCTACATTTCTATAATTAGGAACAACCTCGGCATTGAATTGATTGCGTACTTTATTCCCACTATTTGCATTTCCTATCCAAGTAAAAGAGTTTAACTTTCCCTTTCCACCCAACCAGGCACCCCAATTTCCTTCATGAACCCTATCATGTTTCAATAACTCATAAAACTCCATCTGATAAGCTTCTTCATCAGGCATTTTTTGAGTATAATCTCCACCAAAAACATCGTCGTGATGATCAATATTAATTAAATCAATGTTTTCCTGGTCAGCAATACTGAACAAAATAGAATCATGCTCATATCCAAAAGAAACCTTATCACTATCACAATTGCGAAGTGCTTTCAAAAAAGTATTATAACAGAACAACAAATTAGATTGGTCAATACGAAAATGACTCTCATCAAAATCAGTAGTGTTAAAAAGTTGTTCCCATCTTATTGTTGGATTAGGATCAAACTTTAATTCATTATAAATTTGAATGGATGGACCCATGATGTAGTCCAAATCAATACTTAAGACTCTCATTACTTAGTAAGTTTAATATATTTTTCCAAAAGTTCTGAATTTGGATCGGCAAGAGTCAGAATCTTATCCGACGAAATCATATACCTATTATCAGAAGTATAATCAATCAACCACGGAGAAAGTGTGAGACTTGATTGGTTTAATAGAAATGGTTCAATCAATCTACAATCAGGTTCTCCAAGTTCTGTCAATACTTCTTCAATCTGACTGATCAGAATCTGATTGTTCGTCAGTAGAATTACTTTGGTCACTTTGTCCATTTACTTTTTCCTCATACATGTTTTTTAATGTGTCAACCGGTTCAACAATTGTAACTAACCAATCCGGACGAATAGGAATTTCAACATCTTTAGATAAGATTAACCAAGGTCGAAAAGAAATATTAATTTGTTCTTGATTTTCCTCATTTTCAGTAAAGATATCACTTTGACAAATCACAACATATGGATTATGTAATAAATATCCAACTACATTATCTTCAACAATAAGTTCTTTGACATCTGCAATGATGTCTTCTCCAGATTTTAATACAGCAAGTTTAATAGACATTTTTAAATTTTACTTCAAGTTATTATAGCAATAAAAAATCGGGGTGTCAACCTGGGTTGTGCCAGTTACCTCCCCCTAGCAAAAATTAGTTAGGATATCAGAACCATACTTTCTTTTGATGATGTTCAGGTACAATTCTTCCCATAACAATACTTAACAACCCATCCTCAAATTCAACTGATCTAACTTCCGTGTCCTCTGCCAATGTCCAAGATCTGGTGAAAGATCGTTGAGCCATTCCTCTGTGGACATAATCGGTATCTGTTTCGGTATCCTCTTTTTGCCCTTCGACAAAAAGTTTTCCGTCCTGTGTGTAGACATTTACTTCTGCTTTTTTAAATCCTGCAAGTGCAAGTTCTAGTCGTGATTCTACGTTACTGACCGTGACTAAATTAAATGGTGGATAATTCTTCGTTGTTTCGTGTAGATTAAACAACCTATCGAAGTATTCATCCATTCCTATGCTATTCCTATTTATGCGTTCCATTAACGCAGGTAGGTCTGCAGCAGTATAACGTGCAAGGTTTCCCATGATTCTTAGCTCCTTTAAAAGCGAGTTTGTATTTTGTGGACCCCGAAGGCATCCATCATTATTTATATTAGCACACTTTTAAAATTAGGAGTTCGGTTTACCCCCAAACATTATCAAGTTGTTCCTGTCTTCTCTTAGAAAGATATGGATACATCCTTTTCATCATTGCAAAGGTCTTTCCTCTCGTCAACCCACCCTCACATCTAATTCTCCATTGAGGTTTTCTATTTTCGGCAACTTTAATAGGTCTATAGTTTACATTTAAAAATTTTGCTGCTCTTGATATAGTGTCCTCATCAGTCATAGAGATTTCCATTATCCCTCTTGGACTTTTGATAGATGGTCTAGAATCTTTATAATAGCATCCTTCACCCTCATACAATCCAACAAACCAACTAAACTCATCCATTGAATTCAAGCAACTAATATTATTTATAATAAAAAACGGGTCAGTTGACCCGTATATTTTTATTCAGAATACTTTTTAATACTCTCTTCCCAATCCTTCATACTACTCTGACAATTAGGAGGCTCTGGATCCTTGATTCCTTTCTTCTTCTTCCAGTCGTTCTTCATAGCCTGCATAGACCAACTAGCAGCAAGACTGTCTGGTCCATTTTCAAGTAGTTCAATTTGACGCGAATTAAGAACTTTCATTCCTTTATATTCTTCGCGCCAATTGGAGTCATCAAATAGTTTGTTCATAAGTAAAAGTTTTCTTTTTGACTTTAGTATCAAATTCACCAGTTCTACCCGGTTTCATCTTACCAGTGTTTACATTTTTGCCTTTACCAGGCCAAGAAGTTTTAGAAGTTCCTTTTAAACTTGCATCTCCTCCTTTCTTCCTCTGAATTAGAACAGAGTCTTGATTGTCTGAAGAAGAACCTTTAAAGTTTTTCTTCTGCTTCATACCTTGTTCAGTACCAAGTTTTTCAACCTTCTTCTTGAACTCCTTCTTACCAGATTTTCCAGGAGTAACTACCAGTGATCTTTCACCAACTTTCTTTTCATCCTTAGTACCAGGATTCTCAGTATATCTTCCAGAAACACTAGTACCTCCAGGAAGACCAGCACCACGAACTCTTCTTTTGAGTTCTCCATGGCGTTGCTTATTCTCCTTATCGGATTTGTCACCCCTACTACGGGAAAGGATAGCCATTCCTCCCTCATCCGATTTACTTTTAATACGGTTAAGACTACTCTCATCTATCTGAGAGCATTCTAACACAAATTCCTGGAATGTCTTCATGCGATTAGAGAAATAAACTCACTCAATACCTTTTTATTTAGTTTTTTAGTCTTGAGTGATTTTATAAAAGCATTTTTAATTTGACTTTTGGTAGCATCTTCTTTTACTTCAAAGGAATCATCATTTGAAAGAGAAGTTCCAGAAAGTGCGATGTAAGCATGATAACCAGAGTCATTAATCACAAAACTCTTATTCTTTTTCCAGTCACATTGAAGTTTTTCAAGAATAATCCAATGATCACTTTTATAAGGAGTATAGTATAACTTCATAAACGCAATAGCATCACGATTAGCAAGAACTCTAATACCAATAAAATTCACAGATGGATAAGTATCACGAATATTTCTTAAACAGGCATCTGTAAAGTTATTCCATTGATATCCAAACGTATAAGTTCTTCCAGTCTTACGATTCCTAATGAAAGTTTTATCTGGTCTGACAGAGCGGCATCCTACACGAAAATTACCATCATTAGTTGGAATGTCAACATAGTAAGGAAGTTGATTTGCTTCTCCATCAGTAAGAATAACACACTGAACCTTTTGAAGGTTATTATCTTTTTGGAATTTTGGAAGAATCTTATACAATGCTACCAATGATTCATTCAAAGGTGTCCCAGAAAGTTGAGCACGGTTAGGTACATTATACTGAGGATAGTTTTTATAATAATTAGAAAGTCTCCAAATAATCTTCATCTGACGATCAATTGTTTTACTATTCGTCCTATGAGTAAGGATATTCATTAAAGCAAACTCACGATCTATATGAAATTTTCCTGCTTCTCTCTTAGCATGTTCTATTGGAACTTCATTACGATTCTTATAACTGTTCCAAGTATTTGAAAAAGCATACACTTCAAAAGGAATAGATACCTTTCTACAAAACCAAACTAAGTTATACAGTTGCTTCATTGTATCTTCAAGAACATTTGCCATAGAACCAGACCAATCTAGAATAAAAACTAGACCATGATTCTTACCGTCAGAAACAGTAGTTATCTTCTTGAAAAGATCTTCATTGAATTTATAAGTATGAAGTTTCTTTGTAGAGAGAACCCCAGTGCGATTAATACTAGAACGAGCATAATTGTCAGCTGCCTTCCTACATTCAAATTCTTTAACAAGATAATTAACCTCTTTTTGTGCATTTTTCTTGAATTCATTAAAACTTGCATCAGGTTTTTTAAAGAGATCCTTAGTATTTTCAAAATACCTTGCTCTAGAAATATCAGCATTCTCCTGTTGTTCCTTAAAACTATCTTCGCATTCTTTATGAAAATCTTCATTAGAAGCAATAATACTTTTTAAATCAACATCAGGAAATTCTACATAAACATTCTCATCACCATTATTATTCGTAAGGTTCTCAAGATTATTACTTAATGAATTAGCAGTATTAACATCTAGTTCATCTTTTTTATCATCAGAAGCACCTTCATTACTTTTCTTATCTTCACCATCTTCCGTTTCATCCAAAGTATCTCCTTCTTCTCCTTCTTCTCTATTCGCATCTTGAGGAACACTATTTCCTTCTTGATTAGATTTAACTTCTTGATCTTTCTCTTCTTCCTTTTTCTTTTGCTTGCAGTATTCATATAGAACAAATGCTGCCTTCTTCGCATCATCAAAGGTTTCACACCTTCCAATCATATCAATAATCTCTTGCTCCTTTACGCAAAAATCAATAGAAATATAATTGCCAATTTTAAAATAGAGGTTGGCGCGATCAGCAAGATTAAAAGTAGAAATATCTTGGTCCTCAAGCTCAAAGAAGTCCTCATCACTCAGTTCCTCATATCCTTTATAGAATGTTTTAGCAAGTCCCATATATTTACGCTTCATCAACTTCTCAATCCGCGCATCCTCTACAACATTCACAAACTGATGTGGGACATTACCAAAATCCTCATCTGGTGTGAATAGTGCATGTCCTACCTCATGACCTACCAGAAGATCATATACAGTATTGCTTGCCTTCTCCCATAGAGGAAGTGTAAGGACTCGCGTATGGACATTAAACTGAGCACTGGATACCTGTTTGTGCTCTACTACCAAGTCCTCAGTAGCAAGCAGTTTTGCTAGTTGAGACTTGATTTCTAGTTGGACAGCCATGCTTTTGTTTCGTATGAACCTATAATACAGCAAAACCCCGCCTTTTGGGCGAGGTCATGTACCGCTTCTTGAACTGACCCAAGCGTTTCTTTGCTTGGCGTAGTGCTTGTGGTTTAAGTTTTCTCTTCTGCTCCTTTTTGGAGTGATGAAAGCGATTGGGAACGTACATTGTCTTCTATCTTACTGAGGTAACGATCACTTCTAGGATCAGTTATCAAAGTCATTCCAGACTTGTGAAACTCCTTTCCATAATCAACTGGTCTGCGAATTTGGTGCTCATTTTCCATTAATGCTACTCCTTTGAATTTATCATACCAGAAAAACCTTTAACCTTATCAAACCTTATGACACTTTCAAATTTGTCCTCCATACCAGTCTTATGAGAGATCACAAATATATTAGCATCTTTGATTACAAAACGAATGATCTTAAGAAATTCTTCCGTTCCAAAACCGTCAAGTGAACTATCAAATACTTCATCCATAATTAGTAGATTAGTATTAACAGAGTTCTTAAACCTTGCTACTTCTCTCCAAGTAAACAAAAGTGCCAAATCTATCCTCATCTTCTCTCCCTCGCTGAAAGAAGCATAAGAGAAATCTTCATGGATTGGGGATTGGACGGTTTCGTTAAACTCCTCATCAAGAGTAAAATTTATGTAGAAGTCCATCATCTGTAGATAACGGTTTACTTGCTGATTTATCAGCGGTAGATACTTCTTGATGATTTTTGATTTAACTCCACCGTCTTTGAGCAAACTATACGCAAAAACGTGATAGTTAATAGTGTCCTTCTTTGTTACTAATTCGTCGTATGTAGTTTTTAAGTTGTCTTTGAAATTTGCTAACTTGTCATGCTCAGTATTTCTGTTTGCAAGTTGTTCGGTAAGTCTCTGAAC
>Ga0080013_1004796_pt1 | contig 13052 bp, 7 predicted proteins | sample ETNvirenome_6_85_FD_69236 | JGI IMG/M metagenome (GOLD analysis project Ga0080013, IMG submission 69236) | Marine viral communities from the Pacific Ocean - ETNP_6_85 (SPADES assembly) (version 2) | ecosystem: Environmental > Aquatic > Marine > Oceanic | place: Pacific Ocean | collected 2013-06-19 | reverse complement strand
CTATAAAAAGAAAACACGTTCTGTTTTAAAAGGTATAGATAGTTCAGTTGACTTCATTACTTTACGGGATGGAGATTCTTCGATTACGCGTACAAATAAGAACGAGATAGCCAAGACCTACAGGGGCCTCGCTAGTGACGCTCAGGCGCGCCTAGACGCCCTTACAGCTAAATATAATATATATGCTGCGGTTCCCGTACAAGTGGCAGGAGCGGACGCTACGCCGCTCTCTGGGGAAGTTAATTATCCTGTGTATAACGCCTTTCAGGGATAATCTTTATTCTTACATATTAAAATAAAAAAGCTGCCAAGTTTCCTTGGCAGCTTTTGATTGTTAGGAGTATGTGGCTTAGGCTGTGCCTAACCATCTAGGGATACCTTTATAAGTAAGGTCGTTAGCTTTTTCTTCACCCATAGGCCAGTAAGGCAATGTCCGAAAACGAGGATAAGAACCAGTCATAAACAATCCGTTATTTTGATCGTTTGCTCCACCAATTTGCGAGGTGAAGGTCATATCGACAGTTTCGTTGTCCCCAATAGAGTTAGTAAACGTTTCGCTATCTAAACGAGCGTTTTTCACCGTATAGGAAAGCCTTTCGTTTCCAGCTGCAATGCAGGAGGAATCTCTCATCGTTAAGGTGAAGTCATGCGTAGTTTTGTTGCACAACTCTGTAAACAGATTCTTCTTCTGAAGATCAGCGACTACAGCCGAGACCGTACAGCTAATATCAACCGGAAGATCAACCACTCGAGCGTAACCAAAAGTACTCCCAAGGCGCTGCAGAATTGTGCGACTCAATGGAACGTTAATGGTAAAGCTTTGGATATGAGCGGATCCGTTACCGTTCATATCAGCCAGACCATAATAACTCCCAGAGTTGCTCATGGTTAAGGTTAGATCTCCCGGACGAAGGGCCGCTATTCCAGCGCTACCAGTAGTATTAAAGGCTGTTCCGTTAATATTCTGATCGCTCCAAGTACCGGCGTTGCCCATTCCGGTTTGGAACACGTAACGATTAGTTCCGCTGTTTCCTTCGAGGGTTACCCCGGGAACACCCTCATCCAAGTAGTAACCAAGCGTTGGAGACATAGGAGCCCCAGAAAGATGGTCATCAACCTTAATATTAAAACCTTCAACAGTGACAGAAGCGGTAGGAATGGCGCCTACAGCAGCTTCAACTGTATAATCACTCACAAAGCCATTGCCAATAGCAACAACATCATTCTTAGTATAATTAGTAAGAATGCCGGTTGCCGCCACATCTGTTGTCCCTTGTACATCTTTGCCATCTGGAACAACCGTGATAAAGAAGTTATTTCCTTGGGGATCATTAAGTACTCCCGAAAGGGCCGAATAGCCAGACATACAACCATCACCTGTCCAGAAATAAGATGTGTTATTTAATCGGGCTGGGAGGTATGTTCCCTCAGCGTTATTTATAGTGGGAACATTAAAGCCCATTTTTCTTTCATTTCCACCATCTGTCAGGTAATAATTAAAGTCCAGTCCAACAGTCGGGGACTCCATAATAATAGAGTCTAAACGAGCCAATTGGCCGAATTCGTTAATGTCTTGCCTATTAATCGTGAAATTAAAGTTGGCGGACTGTATCCTTTCCATAGGTTCAATCAGACTGCGGTTCTGACAGTCGCCCGCGACAGTGACCGGATCTGCCACCGTGCCCCCTAGGGAAGCCCGAGCGGGAACACCTGTCCATCTAAGATTGTAGGTGTCATCGCGAGAATGTCCCGCCCCGGCGTGCGCGCCGAGACCGTTGTTGCCTGTTTGAATATGGAAGCCAGTAGAGCTAGGAGCTATGAAAAGCGCCTGACTTTGATAAATAATTCTGTTTCTTGAGGTAGCCATAATATTTTAAAGTTTTATTAAAAATAGTTACAGCCAAAACGGCGGTTTGAGAACTTTTATTGTCTTGGGAAACGGTATTTGTTGATTTCAAAGTCGATGAAACCCACATATAGTGGTACAGGTATGAATTTATCCATTTTATCTGAAATCTTAGAAACCGTAGTGTTTTGAACAAAGAAAGTATCTGTTGAATTGTTGTTTGCAACATTCTTATAATCATATCCCGTAGGATAGGTAGATTTGATATTGCCGTATTCATCGAGGGGGGATCCGGTATAAGGGATTCCTCTAAACACCTCTTTAGAGGCGTCTGCAAAAACAGAAAGAATGCCGTCTAATTGATAAGTATTTTCCGCAAAAGCTACAGCGGTAATGTTGGAGATAGTGTTGTCTTCTCCTCCAAGGGCAAAGGGTTCGTTTGTGCTTGTAGTTGTAGAAAGAAAGACTGCAGGTGTTACCTCATCGTATGGAGCTACATTCGTTAATTCTCGTGTGTAGCGAGCATTGAGTTTATATTTACCTTCCATTATGAGGCTTTCTTCATTTTGGTTAGATACGTAGGTATTAAAGTTTTTGACGCTATAAGAGCCGCTGATATGTGCTTCGGTTTCAACATTGCTATCAAATAATACGCGGCCGTTTTCGTAGTCAATTATCATACCGCTATCCCCAACCGCCAACGCGCCGCCCTCTCCGCTAATAACAGGTACTCCGGGTATATTCGCTGGGGACCGTACTAAAGTAGAGCTTCTGGGGCTTTTATCGTATACCCATTGTTTATAAGGGGATCCAAACACTTTTTTAACGGATGGCGGAAATCTTTCGTCTTCGTAGTAATAAAGATCTGTTTCGAAGCTTTCATAGGCGTCTGCTTTTTTAAGAAGGTAATGGTCGAACCATAAATAGAAGCTTGTTAAGAGTTTATGTTGATAGAGTGGTTTCATGCGATGGTTTCTTTTTCGATTTTTCTGATCTCTTTATAGTAGTTATTAAGCAAAGAACTTAAATAACTGGTATTGCTAAATTTGCCCGCGCGAAGCCTTCCTTTTACTTGGACAGCTCCTCCTGAGCGGGAACGAGCAGAATCTTGGTATAGATATCTACCTAAACCTGAGATACCTGTTTCAATGCCTTTTGCCCAGCTTCGACCTGTTGCCCATGGCATCGGAGTGGCCTTAAAGAGCTCGGCTGTAGTAGGGACGGTAATGTTGATGGTTGTGCGAGCTTTAGCGTGATGGTATCTTATTTCGTATTTTTCCAATAATATGCGTAAAATAGCTAATGGTTTATCTCCACTACTAAACCCTATGTAGGTAAAAAGGTTCCCTATTCCTCCAAGGGTGCCGCTTAAATTGCTAGAACTAGCTCCACCTGCTATTTCTGCGGTCACAGGATGTTTTTCAAAACTTTTTAATAGATTTTGTTGGGCTGATTTCACTTTTTTTTCAATAACTTGTTTGATCCCCTTTGTGTAAGATACTTCGCGATGTACGGCCTTCTGTACCTCTTTGAGCGTGCTACGGGTAACGGATTTTGCGATAGGCATATTAACTAACTGATTTAAGGTAGATGGTGTAAAATTTCACTCCAAAAACTCCGTGCGCACGAAAGTCGCTATCGATTGCAAATTTTTGACTATCAAATTCTATTCGTTTAGCTTCCGACACTGTGGCGTAATCATCAGCTTTGAATATCATTCTTACCTCTCCTTCAGGCAAAAAGATTTTAAGCTGGGAATTTGATTGGCTATTTGCAAAATAATCTTCAGTATAATTCTTGCCATATAGAATTCGGGCAGAAACGGTTGATGATTGTGGTGTATATGTTATAGGGGTAACAGCACCAGCGTTACCGTAAATAGTGTTATATGATTGGCTGGGATTTTCTTGCGAAGAATAAGATTTAACCGTTACGACCGCGTCTTTGTAAACTGTGACGTCTCGTGCGAAGGTATCGTGCAGATCGTCCATTGCGTTATTACAGGTTGTTTTTTCTGCATCTGTTAAAAGGCTTGCCATACTATTTATATACACTTTTTAATTTTTTTTTAGAAAAAACTTATTTAAAAAGCATAATTTATAAGATATGAAGTCTATTTATAGTTTTACAGTCAATACTACTGAAGAGGTAGAGGAAAAGACTAAAGAAAAGCGAGAAAACAAAGAGACAGGGGTTGAGGAAGAGATTGAGGTTTCAAAGAAAGTTGCAAAAGATATTCCTCATGAGGTAATAATCAAAGAGCCTAGTCGACGACAGCTTGAAGATGCGGACATGGAATACTCTATTGAAATTAGCCGTTGTATCAAAAAGGGGATTTTGACCAAAGCTATGTTAGCTAAAAAATATTCTGATACTGGGGGTATTTTGACAGAAAAAGATGCGCAGCGACTAGTGGACCTTTATAGTGAGCTAGCGGATCTGGAAATGGAAATGGCTAAAAGAGGCTCGGCCCCCAACGCAAAGCAAAAAGACGCTAAAGACAAAAAGGGGCTCGGAGGCAAGATTGCTATGGCAAGACGCGAAATCGTTAACCTAGAATCCGCTTATCAAAGCCTTTTTAATCACACTGCCGACATCAAAGCCCAAAATAGAGTAATTTTATGGTATATGGTGAATCTTGCTCACGTTAAATCAGGCAAGGAAGGGGAAGAGGCCGTTCCTCTATTTGATGGTAAGGATTTTGAACAGCGTGTTGACAATTATTACAAAAAGGATGAGGAAGGTGACAGTCTCCTTGGGCAGCTTTCATCTAAGCTAGCAGCTGTAATTAGCTATTGGTATTTTAGCGAAAAGCCTACGCAAGAAGAGTTTGATGATATAGTCAATGAGTTCGACTCGTGATAAGGTTAACTTCAGATATCTATTCAAGGACATTGTCCGAGGTTTTTCTGCAGTAGAGTTTGAAGAAAAAGAGCTTTACATAAAACATCTATCCGCTATAGATCAAGTAGATTTGGAGGAGCGTGAGGAGCAATTCTTCACAAAAGCTAAAAAACGTGGACTCCCCACCGAAGAAGAGACTTTGGCCCGACTTAAAGAGGAGGGGATGTGGACAGCCGAAGACCAAACCAAAGTAAGGCGGCAGGAGCTTTACATAGAGAGTCTGGAGAATGCGCGAAAACAACTTTACTTAAAGCATGAAATTGAGGATAATATCAAAAAAACCTCTGAAGCCAAGACTGAACTTGTCAAATTACACATGGTCAAAGATGACCTTATCGGCCAGACGTGTGAAAAATATGCCCGAACCCGTGTAAGCGACCACTATATTCTCGAGTCTTTTTATAATGATGCCGAACTAAAACAGCCTACATATTTAGAAGAAGGGATTGACGATTTGGGAAAAAGAGAGTTAATGGAAGTTATACAGTGCTATAATAATAAAATTTTAAATTTTACAGAAAACAATATTCAAGGTATTATATTACAGGATTTTTATAGTGCTTATTTTCCCTTCTCAGACAATGTAATGAATTTTTATAATCGACCGTTGTTTGATTTGTCCGTCAATCAAGTTAAGCTTATTGTTTTTACGAGGATGTTTAAAAACATCTTTGAAAGCTATCCCAAGATGCCCGATTCTCTCAAGAAAGATCCAGATAAAATCATTGATTATGTAAATTCACAAGATAAAGCTAAAGATGTGATGGATACCCTTGATAAGGATGGCGCTTCTACTATTATGGGGGCCACGAAGGAGGACTACGAATACTTGGGTTACAAAGAAAATCCAAGTGGTCGCTCACTAAGCGATATGCTAAAAGCCAAAGGCGGTCGTATGGATATGAAGGATTTACTTGAAACTATGACATAAGGCGCACAAACATTTGAAAAAAGTGTATATTTTACTATATAGCGCACTATGATCAAACTCGACGCAGTTATTAATGACAAAAAGCTTTTGGCTTCTATACAAAAAGGGGTCGATAAGTTCAATAGGTCTACAGCAGGGCGAAGCAAATTAAATTTAAAGATTAACGAAAAAGGCTTTCGTCAACCTTTAGGTCGCATCACGGGAGACTTGGATAAATTTGAATCTGCACTTGCAGCATCCAACGCTCGTGTTATTGCGTTTGGCGCCTCCACTGCCGTTATCGGGGGGGTTACCAAAGCCTTTAAAGAGCTTGCGGCAACAACTATTAACGTACAAAAACAATTTGCCGACATAAATCGTATCCTTAACGTTAGCAACAAAGAGTTTGAAGGTTTTTCCAACAACCTTTTTAATATAGGCAAAAAAACAGCTACCACTTTTGACGATGCAGCTAAAGCTGCTTTAGAGTTTGCACGACAAGGCTTGGGAATGAACGAAACATTAAAGAGGACTTCTGATGCTTTAACCTTGGTTCGTTTGACGGGGGTTAACGCAGAAAAAGCGGTGAGCTCTCTTACGGCTACAGTCAACGCTTTTCAGGCTAGCTCTCTTACCACCACACAGGCGCTTAACAAGTTTGTAGCTGTGGAAACTAAATTTGCTGTTTCCGCCAAAGATCTCATGGAAGGCTTAGGGCGTGTCGGTTCAGCGGCTGTGGATGCTAAGGTTGACTTTGATCAACTCAATGCCATGATTGCGGCCGTACAGCAGCAGACGGGTCGAGGTGGTGCCGTGATTGGTAATGCCTTGAAAACTATTTTTACACGTTTGCAGCGAAGAGATACACTTTCTGCCTTGGAGTCTTTTAATGTTCAAGTACAGGATATAGAAGGAAACATTCTACCTGCTATGAACATTTTGCAAAACTTTGCCAAAACATATAAAACTTTAAGTGATGCTAATAAGGGTTATCTTCGCGAGCAAGTGGCGGGTGTCTTTCAGGCTAATATTTTATCCGCTTTAGTTAAGGATATAAATAGTGACTATCAGGTTTTAGGACGAGCTTTGACCACATCGGCACAGGCAACAGATGAAGCTGCTAGCGCTAACGCTAGATTAAACCAAACTATTAGCGCATTAATATCTCAAACAGGAACCGAGCTAATCCGATTGCAAGAAAATATTGGCAAGGTGACTTTTGAGCCTATGGCTCGTGCTATCCTAGGGCCTTTCAAGCATATTGTTGAAAGTATCAACCAACTGTTAGATGGAGAAGGAATAGGTAGCGAATTTGCTAATGGTTTGCTTAAGGGTATTCGTAATATTATAGCTGGCCCCGGGCTCGTGGCAGCGATAGCGGTTATAGGGAAAATTTTTATTACTACGGCGAGTTATATCACCAAGGCTATCCCTACGCTTGTTGGCATAACCACGGAAACCCAAAAGCAGGCCAACTTGCAGGCACAGATTGAGGCGATGCTTGCTTCTGACGTGGGGTTGACTAGATTAATAGCTCAAAATGAAGGCAACGCTGCGGTGCAGGCAGGCCTTGTAGCGGCTGCAGCTAAGGCGGCGGAAAAAGCTCATAGGGCATCTGCTACTGCAACAAGTCAAATTGCTACCAATTTGCGTCTGGCCGGTATGACTACTAGCAGCGCAGGTACGATTGTTGCTGGAAAAGGTCGTCGGGGTGCGCGGGGTTATGTGCCCGGTTTCGCTGGAGAGGCAGCAGACGTTCGTAAGGGGGTAGGTGGTGTAAGTTCTTCAGCTCGCCCCGTGCATATTCCTAATTTTGCTTTTGGTGGAGGTCAGCATGGTAGCATGGTGGCCAATACTGGAGAGTATATGGTTCCTAACTTTAGCGGTGGTGGTTCCGCTATATTTAATCCAGCGATGGTGAGGGCTAATGGAGGTTTACCTCAGGGAGCAAAAAGGATTACGGCTGCGCAGGGGTATGTTCCTAATTTTGCGCCTTTAAGTGCGCAACCGCCGATGTACCAAAAAGGTCTGGCCAAATTAAAAAGTGGCGATATAGCCGGTGTAAACACACAAGCTGAAATGCTAGCTAAGGCTGGGCATACCAACTTAGCCGGCAGACTTACGGCGGGTATCGCCGCTAAAAAAGCCCAAAAAGCAAAGGGCCAGTCTACAAAAGGTCCTATGCAGTTTACCATGCCAGCTAAAGATATAAAAATCGGGGCTATTGTGGGCATGAAAAGCGGAGGAAAAACAGGTTATAACCCTTCTAGTGGGTTTGGCGTGATTGGGAAAGAAGGTAAAATCGCTAACAAGGGGTTAGCCCAATTAGTGAGAAGCCCCGCCTTTCAGGGAGCAAAGTTTCAGATAAAAAATATTCCGGTAGGAGCCATAAATACAATTGGCAAAGGCACAGAGAAAAAAAGTGCTGAGGATGTACTAAAAGAGAAGTTTACCTCGCAGATGAACGACATCATGGTGCCTGCGCTAGGCAAGTATTCATCTTCAATATTTTCGGAGCTTTTCAAAGATGATGGAAAGGCGTTTGCTCAAACTTTAACCAATACTAGAGGCAAAAGGGTATTTTCTACAAGTGTTGAGGGCGGGATCATGGAGTCTGCGTTGCAATTTGCAGGACAAGAAGGCTCGAAGTTCGGTGGTGACGATAGCGCTCGTTGGGATTTTGAAGAGTCCGGCAAGATAAGCAAACCGTTGTTAGATACTTTTTTTAAAGGGAAGACTACTCAGGTGGATCGGGCCGATGCTAAAAGATCAGATTCTGCCCCGAACATTAAAAGCTTGATTGGGAAATCATTTGGTACGGCATTGACCGCAAACCGTATAGCAAGATATGGCCCGATAGCTACGGCTATCAAGGGGTTGACAGCGAAAAAAGCTGCTGCTGGTTATATTCCTAATTTTGCAGGAGGAGGGCTTGGTGCTGCTATTGGTCGAGAAAAAGCAGCGGGTATTCCTTCGTCTGCTATTCGTATTAATAGTTCGCCTCGTTTTCAATCGCCATGGAATCCGGCAGGACTGGCGGTTACCAATAAAATGGATGAGCCTCGTGGCTTGAGAGATGTTCCTAATTTTGCAGATCCTGATATCATGGGCCGCTCGTTAAGTACCGGCAGGCTTTCGGAATTTGACAGATACATGAGATCAATGGGAGGACCGTCGACTGGGATGGCGAAGCTTAATACGGCATTGACTGGTGCTGCAGACGATTGGGCAAACAACAAACTCAAAACAGGGGAGTTTACTGATAAGGTCAAAAAGATAACAGGAACACTTGGTATTAGTGAACAAGAACAAAGGAAAATTTTACAAGAAACTAAAAAGTACGGAAAAGCAATTAGGCCCGGTTCAGGGATGGGGGGCATGATGGCTATGATGGCAGTTCCTATGGTTGCAGGGGGCGTAGAGCAAGCGGTTGGTGGACGCACTGGAGCTGCTATAAGCGGAACGGCTACTGGCGGTATGATGGGGGGTATAATGGGAGGCGCTGCATTAGGTAGCATTTTGCCAGTGTGGGGTACAGTCATAGGGGCGGTAGTGGGTGGATTAGCGGGTCTCGCAACCTCTCTTGCTGCTACAGCTGAAACCGCTTCGCAGGTAGCTACCGCATTGCAGGCAATGCAAGCCGAGACAGAACGCAATCTAAAAGGAGGATCGGGTGTGATAGTAGCTACCGAGCAAATTAAGGAAGCAGCTACCCTAGAGGATTTAAATTCAGCTACTCAAAAGGCTGCAGAGGCATTAAGGGGTATTGCAGATGTACAGTTAAGAGACCATCTTGAAGGTGCGGGAACTGATATCAACAAGATGCGTGAAGTGATGAATGCCTTTTCCAAGGAGCAGGCACAACAAATGCAACTAATGGGAATGAAGAGGTCCATGATGGGTTTGCAAGAGAATGAAATCCTTGGAGAAGAAATGGAAGCTTTGAATAAGGCGGGAAAAACAGGTAAAGGTTCTCGGTATCAAGCAATTGGCAAAGCAGCTTTTGGTGGAATGCGTGATGTTTTTATGACAGCAGGCGGTACTGGGGACAAGCCACTTGGTATAGACAAGGTTCAGGGCTTTGTAGATAAGATGACTGGGGACGCAGAGGGTTTCGCCTCAACATTTTTGGCGGGGGATTGGACCGATGCCGATATCTATAAAAATCTACAAAGCACTTTTGCAGATACAAACGGAAATCTTTTAGAAGGTGTGACCGATGGATATCTTATGGATTTGGCCAAAGCTATAGAATCGGGACTTGATCCAGACAACTGGCCTAATGACGCAGAGGAAGAAGTTTATGCTTTTTTTCAAAAACATTTTGTGCCCATGTACGCAGAGGCTATAAGAAATAAGAATAAGAATCTTGCTGAGTTAACCGCAAGACAAGCAACGGCCGGAAACTATACTCAAGCATGGCAAAGACTTTTAAAACAAGTCAATAACACTATCTTGGGGTATACTGAAGATTTAATAAAAATGGCAGAAGAGACCGCTGTTCGAAAGGCTACCTTAAGTGCTCGTCAGGGCTTCTTATCTTTTAAAGGTGGTGCGGCTAATGCGACAGAACAGCGACGGGCAGGTGCTGCGGATATAGCAGGTCGTCGTAGGGGACTAGACAAAAGTCTCTTTCAAGCTAACCAAGCATCTATCATGTCGATGCTTAAAAAAGTATTCAAAGATGAAACAAGTTTGGGGCGCGACGCAAAACAGTCTATCCTTTATGGCCCTCAAGGGTTTATCGGAGGCGGATTTCAGTCTGGAATTGAGACAATGAGAGGGCTAACACCCGGCGCAGGTCAAGACCAAGCTTCTTATATAACTCTTCTCAAAACCCTAGAAAAGGCTTTTCAAGAAGGCAATGCTGTCATTGATAAAGACGAAAAAGTACAGCAAATAAAAATGAAAGCGCTTGAGTTGCGCGCTCGTATAGTTGAAGAAGAACATAAGAATGCGGTGAGCCAAGCCGAAAACATCCATGCTATTAGGATGAATCTAGGTAGAGAAAAAGGTGATACCTCCATGAATATTGCTAGGATTAAACGTAGCGTGGAGGCTCCCGGGGCGCTGAATTTTCTTACTTCCGCACAGAGGCTTGACAGAACACAAGGGGCGGATACTGCTGTTTTCAACGAAGAGAGGCAGTTACGCGAGAAAGAAGCCATTGCGAGCGCTAAGGAGAAACTAATAGAGATTCAAAATCAGGCGAACGTTCAGAAAATGACGCTGCAGTTGGTAGAGAGCAATTTTGACCTTAAAAAATCTATAGATATCTTAAATACTACCATGTCGAGCCCCCGCCCTGTGGCTGCTACTGGTGCTGTTGGTGGAGATGGAGCGACAGAGCATGCCGCTGGGCACGCAACAACAACCTCGGCTCGGGCCGCGGCAATAAAGAAAGCAAGAGAATCAGGTATTCCCGGTTTTGGGTTGACCCCTAGAGAGCAGATGTTGGAGGCACTCAAAGCAGATGTCGCTAAGAAGAGAAAAGCTTTGCCTAGGGTAACCCCTCTAGATAAGTATAACAGGGGAGATATAGTGAGGGGCGCGACAGGAACACCAGAAGAAGTGGCGGCGGATCCACTAGGGGTAGCCCCAGTAGTGAGAAAAGAGGGAACAACAACCTCGCGCCCTGAATTTACCCAATTTCAGCACCTGACCGAAGAGCAGCTCCAAAGAGGAATCAAAACAACACTCGGGCAAGAAGGCCCGTTTGTTGAAAGACTTAAAAAATGGGTTAAACAAACAGAGGCACGAACAGCTGCCGAGAAAGAGTTCGCTGGTATCGAAGCGAGAATTAAAATAATAGAAAAAGACCTTGCTAAAAACACATTGCCACCACATAAGACTGCGTTGCCCGCCGACTCTTTTAAAACTAGCTTTACAAATTCAGTCTCAACTGAAAAAGGAGTTGGCTTCCCCGGCGTAGTCCCTGAAGCTAAAGCCTTAACATCCCTTCAGGGCTTAACCGCTGAGCAGGCAGAAACCATAGCCGTTTTTAACGAAAGGCAAACCACAGCTTTTAAGGAGGGGCGCCTTGAGCAGGAAAAAACTATACAGCTAGCTGCTAAAGGTATACGTTTCGGCTACATTAGCGCCGCTCAAGCTGATGAGAGGAATCTGAAGCTAATGAAGACGGAACAGGGTTGGAAGCGTGTAGACGATATAAGGTCTAAGTCTTTCAAGGCCGGGGTTAGCGACAGTTTTACTCAAATTCAGAGCGAACAAGAAGGCATTTTTAATAGGTTAGGCAACGAGCTGCCGATGCAATTCAAAAACAACATGGTAGGTGCGATCGGAGCAGCCATGGATAAAACTGAAAGTTTAGGGGATGCCCTTGATGGAGTCGCATTAGCGTTCCTAACCACCATGCGTAACGCTTTTCTGGATAGTGCGGTCAGCAATATGATGAATGTGGGTAAGACTTTGTGGACTGGTAGTCAGAGGGGCGGTTTCATTGCAGCACAAAACGGCACGTTTGTAGGAGGAAATAGCACAGGAGACAGACACCCCGCTCTATTGGAAAGCGGCGAATATGTTTTAAATCGTAATGCTGTCGGAGCTTTAGGTGGACCTGAGGCTTTGAATTCAATTAATTTTGGTATGGCTCCTCGTTTCCAAAAAGGTGGAGGCCACCTTATGGCATTGTCAGAGAAGCTTCCAAGTTCTCGTATGAGCGGCCTTTTCTTACAGCAAGGAAATCCCGAGTATAACGAAATAGCAGATAAAGCTCAAGAAAGGATGCAAAAAGCACAAGAGAAGCACGCTAAAAAAGAACAAAAAAAGGCCATGATTCTGAGTACGATAATATCTGGGGTAATGGCTGCAGGAGCCGGATGGGCTGGCAGCAAATGGGGCAATAAGCCACCAGCTGGAACTACGCAAGGATTTAATCAGTATGGTCAAGCCGTAAGTATAGCGCCCGGCGGTATCCAGCGTGGAGGTTTCATTGGTCGTCAAGCTGGTGGCTCAATCGGAGGTAGTGTCGCTCGTCGTTATGGGCTGTTCCAAGGAGGTGGTACCGTACCTGTTTCTTCAGGGGCTCCTTCTTTGGGCGGATCTACTAACACTAATAATATTAGTATAAATATTGGCTTAGGAGGCGACAATGAGTCCCCGGGTAGTGGGGCTAGCCAAACAGCAACAGGAAACACAGGGGCACCCTCTAAGGCCAATACAGCGGATGCCAAGGCTTTGAGCCAAAAAATAAAAAGCCAAGTCTTGAAGATTTTAACAGAGGAGCAACGTGTAGGTGGGATATTGAGTCCTTCGGCTAGGAGACCATAATGGCTAAAAACGCGGTACCAAGTTACGAATCTCAGTTTTTTCTCCGAAGTGACCCTGAAGGAGCGCCTCCCGCAACGTACGGGGTGTCTGGCATTCGGGATT